>UMGY01005525.1_pt1 | contig 7885 bp, 6 predicted proteins | sample 1965391 | NCBI WGS metagenome assembly UMGY01 (sample SAMEA4836084, study PRJEB28245) | human gut metagenome | biome: gut microbiome; material: fecal sample | place: Denmark | collected 2008 | reverse complement strand
AAGGAATCACGACCCGCCCAAGTAGCAGCATCCACCAAAAGTTTCGTACAGACCATAGCGATACCCGAAAACGCAGCGCTCGGAAAAACTCGCATACGCATAAGAATAGAATCGACAGCTCCTTCCTCGGCCGATGCCTCGATTAGCGGACGGGTATATGATTTCGTAGTGTATGTTCTGGAAGCATCGGATAGAACCGACCGCTTTATAAGCGTATCATCGAACAACGACGAACTGGGAACTGCCATTATCGAAACACCGGCAAACGACGCCGGCCGTTACGAAATAGGGACACAAGTCACCGTAAAAGCTATTATCAATGAAAATTCGGAGTCTGCCATAGAATTCAAAGGTTGGCAAGAGGGAAACGAAATCGTGAGTGAAGAATCGGTCTACACATTTACCGTAACGAAAAGTACGAGCCTGATAGCCGTATTCGAAGCCGCTATTCCCGTATTGGCCACCCCCGAAATAAGCACGGCCGAAGACCCGATTTGGTATCAAATCATGAATGCTCACACCGACGCCAACCGAAAAGAGAGATATATCGCCTATGATACGAACACAGGTGGGGATTATTCCACCGCACTGAGAGTGGAAAAACCGGCGAACCAAACAGACAAATTTCTCTGGCGGTTGGAAAATGCCGGAAATAATCGGGTATATATCGTAAACAAAGGGACGAACTTGCAAATATCCGGATCGAAAGTCTTAGAGCAAGCATATTTTACCGCTTCTACTCTCGGGAGTCAATTCACAATCGAATCCAGCGGTCATGAAAACGGGAGCTACTCTATCAAGTACGAAGGCGACAATTCCTATCTGTTAAACGCCCAAGACGGTACATGGGGAGTCGTTCTATACAACGCCGGTATAGGAACAGGTTCGGGGTGGTATTTTTATCGAGTGCCTTTAAAAACCCCCACAGGAATTGAAAACGGAGACAGAAGCGTAGCACCCAAAGCTCACCTCTACGACGGACGACTGAGCATAACCGGACTGGACGGACGCAACACGATCAAAGCAGTGAGTCTCTCCGGCCAACTGTTAGGAAATTACCTTTCTGCCGATACCGTCTTCGAAGGGGAACTGAAATATCCCGAAAGATTTATCGTCTTAGTCATCGAACCGGAAAACGGGAAAACGACCACACTCAAACTTCTCGATAGCAAACTTTAAACACCTTTATAAAACGTATGAATACCAATAAATTTATATACCCTGCAAGCAGCCTGCTCCTTACTTCGGGTTTGTGCTTCGCCCAAGAGAGAGATGCTGTCGCCACAACAGAACGCCCCAATGTCATTTACTTGCTTTGCGATGACATGGGATACAGCGATATAGAGGCCTACGGCCAACAAATGATATCAACCCCCAATTTGAACAGGCTCGTAAATAAAGGCATGAGTTTCACTCAATTTTATGCAAGCACAGCCGTAAGCGCCCCATCAAGAGCTTCGTTAATGACCGGACAACACACCGGACATACCAAAATACGGGGAAATAAAGAAATACAACCCGAAGGGCAAGAGCCACTCGATCCGAACGTAGAAACGTTGGGACATCTGTTTCAACAAAACGGATATGTGACAGGCTGTTTCGGTAAATGGGGTATGGGTTATCCCGGTTCGGGCGGAGAAGCCAACAAGATGGGATTCGATGTATTTTACGGATACAACTGTCAGCGTAAAGCGCACTCTTACTACCCGGAATATTTGTGGAACAACCAAGAAAAAGAGTATCAAAACGGACGTTATTCGCAAGATGCCATACACGAACATGCGATGAAATTCATCGAAGACAATAAGGACAAGGCATTTTTCGGTTATTTCACATATACGATTCCTCATGCCGAACTGCGCCAACCGCAAGACAGTATCGTCGATATGTATAAAGGTAAATTCCAAGAGCCCCGCCCGTGGTACAGCGATGGAGATTATGGCACTGCAACTGATCCCCGCACACAATTTGCGGCTATGATTACCCGATTGGACACGTATGTGGGACAAATCATCGATAAACTGGAAGAGCTGGGTATCGCCGAAAAGACATTATTTATATTCACGAGCGATAACGGCCCTCATAACGAGGGAGGAGCAGATCCGACTTTCTTCAACACAGAGGAACGACTGAGAGGATTGAAACGAGCTTTGTACGAAGGCGGTATGCGCGTGCCTTATATCGCCTATTGGCCGGGGACTATCGAAGCCGGCTCTATAAGCGACTTGATGGCAGCCGGCTGGGATATGATGCCTACTTTCGTAGAATTGTTGGGTGAAGAGGCGAATTGGCGCGAAGAGGCGATGGACGGGTTGTCTATACTCCCTACTCTGACCGGAAAGGGGGAACAACGGCAACATGACTTCTTGTATTGGGAGTTTCACGAGGAAAACGGTCGCCAAGCCGTAAGAGCCGGAGATTGGAAACTGATTCGACAAAATATCAAAAACGGAAACCCGACTCATGAGTTGTACAACATTGCCGAAGACCCGCATGAAGACAATAATTTAGCTAATACTTATCCCGACAAAGTGGAAGAGTTGAAAGTCATTATGGATCGGGAGCATATACACTCCGACATATTTAACTTCGGACGTTGATTTACCGGTTCCCGTATAATATAAAGATAAAAATAGCGGCTTCTCGTAAGAAGTCGCTATTTTTATAACAGGATTCCACAGGTTCGACAACGCTGTTTATTCGATATTTTTATTCAGTTTATTCCATTCCGAAACCGGGGGAATGATTCCCATCGCTATCACCTCATCACGCAAATCGCACAAATGCTTATAACTGCGCTCCAATTCTTTATCTTCTTCCGGCGTACCATAAACCGGGTTGTAATGTACTCCCGAACGATCGAGAATTGTCTCCATCGCCATAAGTATGTGGTTGAATTTCCCGTCAGACAAATAAACACCAGCCGGCCACGTGAAAGGATTTCCACCCATTGCCGCAGCAATCATCTCGATAGAAAGATAGGCCGGGCTCTGAAAAGAAGAGCGTCCTCGCAAATCGATAATGTGTTTGCCTCCTTGAACGACTTGCTGGCGTATCTTCTCCCAGTCTTCGGCCGGTAATTTTTCCGTTCCGATAAGCTCGGCGAGCGGAGTTCCTTTTACTTTTGTCGTCGAAGCAAAAACCGCCATTTGTTCTCCATGCCCTCCATAGGTACGACAATTCTCGATTTCATCGGCTACCGCATGGAAATATTTTGCCAACTCGCTCTGCAAACGCGTACTATCGAGCGCCGCAAGCGTGGATACCTGAGACGGTTTCAAACCCGAATAAAGCAATACGATCAACCCCGTAATGTCGGCCGGATTGAAAACGACGACCACATGTTTCACATCGGGACAATAGCTTCGTATATCCTTACCGAATTGAGCGGCAATTTCGGCATTTCCTTTCAATAAATCCTCTCTCGTCATTCCTGCTTTGCGAGCAGCCCCTCCGGAAGATACGATATACGAGGCTCCCGTAAGAGCTTCTTTCACATCGCTCGTGAAGGTTATATCTACCCCTTTAAATGCACAATGACGTAATTCCTCGGCAACACCTTCCAATGCCGGAGCATAGGGGTCATACAAACATAAATGAGGTGTCAAACGCATCATCAATGCAGTCTGTGCCATATTCGAACCGATCATACCGGCAGCACCCACGATCGTGAGTTTTTCATTCGTCAAAAATTCCATATTCGTTATATTTAAATGATGAGTTTTCTTTATTCCGTTACAAATATAACAAGCGAAACCTGATTTTGATTATCATTCTTTTTTACCATTCATAACAAAAGGTTATCGGTATAAACAGCCCTGCGGTTAAAGCCAGACACAATACACTCATTATAAGATATATACATATTAAACCACAATCATTTTATCCGTCACGCGACCCATATAATTTTCTGCCGAGACATTTGGAAAATCGACTGTATTTTCCTATATTCGCCTATCGTTATCTCGAATACACGATTGAAGATATCATAATAAAAATACCATGACTTATTACAGCGAAACACCGAGAGAGGGTATCAGCCTCCCGGACGGTACATTCAAAGGAGTTCTCAAAGATGGCAAACCCAGTTGGGGCACACTTACCGACCTCTGCGGGATTATATACGAAGGAGAATTTCAAGACGGAAAAATACAAGGCAAAGGTATAATGACATTCCCGGAAGGACAACGATATGAAGGAGATTTCGTCAATGAAAAGTTCGAGGGATCCGGTATGTATACTTGGCCAAACGGAAACCGATACGAGGGCCAATTTGCAAACGGCAAATTCGAAGGTCGCGGTATCTACACGTGGGCAAACGGAGAACGCTACGAAGGTGATTTCGTAAACGGGGAACAACATGGGAAAGGCGTTTTTACATGGTCGGACGGCAGTTGTTACGAAGGAGATTACGATCACGGGAAACAGACCGGGAAAGGGATCTATACCCAGAGAGACGGAGAATATTACAGAGGAGACTTTGTCGACGGCTTACCCTCTGGAAGAGGTTTCTTTTTCTGGGCCGACGGAGATCGCTATGAAGGAGATTTTATCGAAGGAAAACGTACCGGAAAAGGTGTTTTCATTCACAAAGGCGGGGAATGTTACTACGGCGATTTCGTAGAAGGGATAAGGCATGGAAAAGGAATCTATATATGGACTGACGGAGAGCGATACGAAGGAGACTTCGTAAACGGGCAACTTACCGGAAAGGGTGTATTCTTCTACAAAAACGGGAACCGATACGAAGGTGATTTCGTCAATGGCTGTAAAGAAGGCTATGGAACCATGTACTACCCGGACGGTCGATATGACACCGGTCGATGGCATGACGACAACTTCATGGGATAAAAACAGAACCCAAGAACTTGTTTTAGTTACTCGCCTTGCTCTCCGCAGAATACCCGAATCTTTCAAAAACATGAATAATTTAATACACTTTTTTTACTCGGTTTGCTAAATAATCTGTACTTTTGTACAAAAATTAGGAAATGGGAAAAGAAACATCTGAAAGAATACAGACTTCCGTGCTCAATGCAGCAGAGAAAAAAGTTTTGGTTTGGCTGGCACAACGACAACCGGCATGGGTTACTTCGGACTTCCTCACATACACCGGCGTAGTAGGAGCTCTCGTATGCGCAGTGGGATTCGTATTGGCTCATATAGATAAAAACTACCTGTGGATTTCTTCTCTCGGGTTGGTAATTAACTGGTATGGTGACAGCCTCGACGGCACTCTTGCCAGAGTAAGGAATGCACAAAGACCCGTTTATGGATTTTTTATCGACCATACGCTCGATGCCGTCACCATCTGTATCATGTGTATCGGAGCCGGTCTTTCGCCCATGTTCAGGCTCGATGTAGCGATGCTGGTATTAGTGGGCTATTTGGTTCTTTCGATTTATACGTATATCTCGACAATCCTAAGCGGTAAGTTCCTGCTCACTTACGGCAGCCTCGGTCCAACAGAATTCCGATTGATCGTCATTCTTATCAACACGGTGTTCATGTATACTTCCCTCTCGGAAATAAAGTGGACCATCGAAGGGCAAACATTGGGCATATTCGATGTAGCCGGATTGTTCATTGCCTGCTTCTTGTTCGTGGCATGGTTGGTTCAATTCATCACCGACCGTCGCGTTTTGTCCAAACAAGATCCATTGAAACCCTATTCTCCTAAAAAATAATAAAGATACGGTGTTAAAGCTGCGTATTTACCTACAATTCGTAGTCAGTCGGCTATTGGGCACAGGTGTCGATACCTTGATACTGTGGATATGCTCGACTTTTATATTCAGCAGCTATTGGGAGGTATATGTCCTTTCACCTATCATCAGTTTTGAATTTGCCGTATTGAGCAATTTCCTATGTTCTTATTTTTGGATATGGAAAAGTAGAATCGGCCGTCGTTCAACGTCTGATTTCTGTATTCGTTTTCTCATGTTCAATCTTTCATCGGGAGCCGGCTTCTTAATGAAAATGTTTTTTCTGCTCATTTTCCAAAAGATATTCGGTTGGGACGTTATCTATTGTAATCTTGCCGCCCTGCTTATTTCGGGATTGTTCAACTATTTCGTAGCGGATATGCTGGTATTCAAATCGCGCAAACGGGTGAAAGTCGAAAGTTTCGACAGCAACGATTGCTGAATGCAGTCCCCTGCATAAACCCATAAAGCTCTTCCTTTTCGGTGAATTATGCCTAAATCCCCCCCCTACAAAATTCGCCTTCAAAAAGAATCTTATTTCTATTTCAAGCCCATCTCGACTTGTTGCTAAGCAGGAGTAGTTTTTGTATGTTTTATTTCTCTCTCGTCCTACGGCACACTCCACCTCATTTATGATAAACAAAAGGTGGACGAGACTTAACTCCACTGCCCGTACTTTCTGCCTCCTCTATTAAATCAACCCCTCCGTCACTTCGTGCCACCTCCCCTATATGGCTGCTCCACACAGGGGAGGAGTGTAGAGCTCTGTTGCTACCACTACCAGTATTTTCCAACCTCTCCGCCCTTCGTACATCTACCCTATCGTACATACATGCGCAGAAGAGGGAGACACATTTCCTATTTCGTTACAGTCCAACGAGGTTTTTATACAACAAGACAAAACATTCTAACCTTCTCCCCTGTGTTTTTGCAACGCAAAATATAGGGGAGAGACCGAAGAAACAATAGTTTCTGAGGAGAGGGGTTAGAAAGATTACATGGAATTTTTTGACAGTGTTTTTTTAACCCCTCCGTCACTTCGTGCCACCTCCCCTATATTTTTGCGTTGCAAAAACACAGAGGAGGAGGGTGAGATGTACCCTTCTCCCTTGCCGTGTCCCGTAGCATTACGGGACACGGCAAGGGAGGAATATGAAATTTTAGTAGATGGGATAGGGAGAGAATTAATAAAGTTGTATAAAAACGAAAGGGAAGTAAAAAATTTGCTTCCCTTTCGAGTGATTGAGTTGGGATTCGAACCCAAGACCCACAGCTTAGAAGGCTGTTGCTCTATCCAGCTGAGCTACTCAACCGACCTTTTATGAAAAAGTGCTGCAAAGTTAGGGATATTTCGGGATATTCCAAATATATGTATCCTATTTTTTGTAACCCTCATATAAAATAGAAGTATCAGAAAGGATACCCCACCGTGAAATGAAACGCAGAATCTCGTTTGAAGTTCTGCGATGCGATTGCCCAATGGTCTTGTCCGGCCGCCGGATTATAGGCTTTCATTCCCATGTCGAAGCGAAGTAAGAAATAGCTGAAATCCAGACGGATTCCCAATCCATAGGCCAACGCGATTTCCTTATAAAACGAATCCAGTCGGAACTGACCGCCGGGCTGCGATTCGTAATCACGAATCGTCCAAATATTACCGGCATCGATAAAAGCCCCCAACTCTACTTTCCAAAATAGTTTGGTGCGATATTCAAGATTTATATCGAGGCGTATATCTCCACACTGATTGATAAATTCGGACACAGAATTATTGCCGTTATAACTACCGGGACCGAGCGTTCTTACCGACCACCCCCGCACACTGTTGGCTCCACCCGAATAGTAGCGTTTCTCAAAAGGTAAAATATCGGAATTCCCATAGGGTATGCCTATTCCTCCGCCTACATGAAAAGCAATAGAGTTTCGCTCGTCAATCAAATGGGTAAAACTATAATCGAAATCGAATTTAGCATACTGGGAATATCGGATACCAAAAATCTTGTATCCCCCATCGGGCTCTTTCGAGGTAAGTTTGGAAAAGGCATTGAGCACGTTGCCCGCTATTTCTCCCGCAGCCCTCAACGTATAGACATTGGTGCGACGCTGCACCGGATTGGAGGGATTGAGATTGGAGCAATAAAAGGTATATCCCATACGCATGATGAAGTGATCCTCGTAAC
>UMGY01046186.1_pt1 | contig 8214 bp, 5 predicted proteins | sample 1965391 | NCBI WGS metagenome assembly UMGY01 (sample SAMEA4836084, study PRJEB28245) | human gut metagenome | biome: gut microbiome; material: fecal sample | place: Denmark | collected 2008 | reverse complement strand
TCCTTTTTTATAACCCCAATGAGTGGACCGGTAATTTTCGCATTTCGGCTTTCAAAGGGAATGCTACTTATGGCAAAGACTCGGTGAAGCAAGAGTTACGGGAAAACTCCTCTGCCACTCCGGTCAGGATAGGCCGGCTGGAATGCGCATATAGCAAGGAGATGTTCGAGGAAGAAGGTGCGTACTATACTTCCCATTTATGGATAACGGGCGTGGATGAAGTTGCCTTTGAATGCTCGTTTACGGTGAAGAAAGGAGAGCCGGTTGCAGAAGCGGAGAAGATTATCGCTTCGCTGGAAACGCGTAAGGATGGAGTGAAGTATCCGGCGGAGATAATTCCGGTGCGGCTTTCGGAAATCTATCAGATTAATGAAGCATACGAGTGGGTGGATACTACTGTAAAAGAGTTATTGAAGAAGGATTTCCAAGGAGCGGAAGAAGACATTGCCAAGATGCAGCAGATTATGGAAGAAAGTGACATCAGCCCTAAGAAGAAGGATACATGGCTGGCTCTTGGCATCGTACTTTGTGTTATTTTCGCCAATGAAGTGGACGGTATGGAATGGCGTACCTTGGTGGACGGAAACCGGGAAGCGCCCATATTGCTGAACATGTCTACCGGTGAATGGATAGACCCCATGAAGCTGGTTTGGAGCAAAGTAAAGGCAGGAGGTAAAGTGAATCTGCCGGAGATATACAGCTCCTTGTTCTAAGGTCCGGTCATCTCGATACTGTGATTTTCATTTTTCATTTTTCAATTTTCAATTTTCAATTTTCATTTTTCAACTATTAAAGCATTGGCAGCAGTAAATTCAATTCTTCAGGTGGAAAACCTGACCAAGTCGTTCGGTGACTTGGTACTATTCGAAAATATCTCTTTGGGCTTGTCCGAGGGACAGCGTGTCGGGCTGATAGCCAAGAACGGCAGTGGCAAGACGACGTTGCTCAATATCCTTTCCGGCAAGGAAGGGTATGACAATGGCACCATTTCCTTCCGTCGTGATTTGCGTGTGGGTTATCTGGAACAAGACCCGCAATATCCCGAAGAGCTGACCGTGCTCGAAGCGTGCTTCCATCATGGCAACAGTACTGTCGAGTTAATCAAGGAATATGAACGTTGCATGGAAACGGAGGGGCATCCCGGCTTGGACGAAATTCTGGTGCGTATGGACCATGAAAAAGCTTGGGAGTACGAGCAGAAGGCGAAACAGATTCTGTCTCAACTTAAAATACGTGATTTCAGTCAGCACGTAAAGTATCTGTCCGGCGGACAGTTGAAGCGTGTGGCACTTGCCAATACCCTTATCACTGAGCCCGATTTGCTGATATTGGACGAGCCTACCAACCACCTCGACCTCGATATGACGGAATGGCTGGAGGAATATCTCCGCCGGAACAACCTCAGCTTGTTGATGGTGACACACGACCGTTATTTCCTCGACCGTGTATGCTCCGAAATCGTAGAGATAGACAACCGGCAGATTTATCAGTATAAAGGCAATTACAGTTATTATCTGGAGAAGCGCCAAGAGCGTATCGAGGCCAAGACTGTGGAGATAGAACGTGCCAATAACCTCTACCGCACAGAGCTGGAATGGATGCGCCGCATGCCGCAAGCTCGCGGGCACAAGGCACGCTATCGGGAGGATGCCTTTTACGAGTTGGAGAAGGTGGCTAAGCAGCGTTTCAACAACGACAATGTAAAGCTGGACGTCAAGGCTTCTTATATAGGCAGTAAGATATTCGAGGCAGACCATCTGTACAAATCCTTTGGTGACTTGAAGATTCTGGATGATTTCTCTTACATCTTCTCCCGGTACGAAAAAATGGGTATCGTTGGGAACAATGGTACGGGAAAGTCGACCTTCATCAAGATACTGATGGGCTTGGAGCAGGCAGACAGCGGTATGTTGGACATTGGTGAGACGGTCCGCTTCGGTTACTATTCGCAGGACGGCCTACAGTTTGATGAGCAGATGAAAGTGATTGATGTAGTGCAGGACATTGCCGAAGTTATAGAACTGGGTAACGGCAAGAAGCTGACGGCATCGCAATTCCTGCAACATTTCCTATTTACTCCCGAGACACAGCACAGCTATGTCTACAAGTTGAGTGGGGGAGAACGCCGCCGCCTCTATCTGTGTACGGTCTTGATGCGCAATCCCAACTTTCTGGTGTTGGATGAGCCGACCAATGACCTCGATATCGTGACGCTGAATGTGCTGGAAGAGTATTTGCAGAATTTCAAAGGATGCGTGATTGTGGTGAGCCACGACCGTTATTTCATGGATAAGGTGGTAGACCATCTGTTAGTGTTCAACGGACAAGGAGATATCCGCGACTTTCCCGGCAACTATACACAATATCGCGACTGGAAAGATGCGAAAGTCCATCAGGAAAAGGAGAAAGAGAAAGAAGCCGCCAAGGCTCAGGAGGACAAGACGGCGAAGGTGCGTCTGAATGAGAAGCGGCGCATGTCTTTTAAGGAAAAACGCGAGTTTGAACAATTGGAGCAGGAGATAGCCGACCTGGAAACCGAAAAGAACGCAATTGAAGAGGCGCTGTGCAGCGGTACTTTGTCTGTGGACGAACTGACGGAGAAGTCGAAACGTTTGCCGGAATTGTCGGACTTGATTGACGAAAAAACATTGCGCTGGCTGGAGCTGAGTGAGATAGAATCGAACTGAAGTTCGAAATTGAAAATTAAGAATTAAAAAATAGAACTGAGAAAGTGGGAAATCTGACGAATTATCATAGCCATAGCCTTTATTGTGACGGGCGTGCCGGCATGGAGGACTTTGTGCGTTTTGCATTGAGTGAAGGTTTTACATCTTATGGCTTTTCATCGCATGCTCCATTGCCTTTTTCTACGGCATGGACTATGGAGTGGGATATCATGGACGACTATCTGTCTGAATTCCATCGTCTGAAGGAGAAGTATGCCGGACGTATCGAACTGTATATCGGTCTGGAGATTGATTATCTGAATGAAGCGAGTAATCCGTCCATCGCCCGTTTCAGGGAGTTGCCGTTGGACTATCGTATCGGTTCTGTACATCTTCTCTACAATGACAAAGGGGAAGTGGTGGATGTAGATGTATCTGCGGATACCTTTAAGACCATTGTAGACGGACATTTCTGCGGTGATTTGGAGCATGTGGTCCGTCTCTATTATGGTAGGTTGACGAGGATGCTCGAGCTGGGTGGTTTCGATATTGTGGGCCATGCCGATAAGATGCACTACAATGCGGCATGCTATCGCCCGGGATTGCTGGACGAGCCTTGGTATGATGAGCTGGTTAGGGCGTATTTCGCAGATATTGCCCGTCGCGGCTATCAGGTAGAGGTCAATACCAAAGCCTATCATGACCTGGGTACTTTTTACCCCAATGAGCGGTATTTCTCCTACCTGCATGATTTGGGTGTACGTGTGCAGGTAAACAGTGATTCACACTATCCGGAACGGATAAGCAACGGACGTCCCGAAGCTTTGTGTGCCTTGAGGAAAGCTGGATATGAATCGGTGATGGAACTACACGGAGGAGAATGGAAAGAGATGCCTATCGTGTTTTGAGTGAATAGGATACAGAAACTCCTGACTTGCCTTTTTGTAAAGGTAGTCAGGAGTTTTTTCTTTCTATTATGAACTATTCTGTTTTCAGTAAAAAGTCGTCAATCGCCTTTTTGTAGGTAGCCTTATCGGCTGCTCCGCGGAAGAGCTGAGGCTCTCCATTCATAGGGATGAATACAAAAAGAGGGATGCTTGTTGCATTGAACAACGCTGCCAGTTCCTTTTCCTTATCCACATTGACTTTGTAGACAACGATTTTATCGGCATACTCTTTGGCCAGTTCCTTCATAATGGGAGCCACCATGCGGCAAGGTCCGCACCAGTCGGCATATAAGTCTATGATGGCAGGCTTGTTTCCCTTGTATTTCCAGTCCTGGGATTTCTCATAGTCGAACACATCCTTGATGAACATGGCTTTGTTCATGACGATAACTTCTCCGTTTGTTTGAGCATAGGCCAGCATGCAAGAAAACACGAGGGCAACCATTGCTATAATCTTCTTCATTTCTTCTTGTTAAGAGTTTTGTTCTATAACGGCTTTCAAATCCTTACCGCTGATGACACCCGAATGGCGCCATACGGCTTCACCTTTCTTGAATATGATAAATGTCGGTACTGCTTGTATGCGGTAGCGGGCAGCAAGTTCTTCGTGCTGGTCTACATCTATTTTGGCGATACGGGCAGCATCTCCTATTTCGTTTTTGAGTTCCTCCAGTACCGGATGCATGGCCTTGCACGGGCCACACCAGGTTGCAAAGAAATCAACTAAAACGGGTTTTTCTGATTGTATCAATTCTTCAAACTTTTCCATAATTTTTTCCTTTCTGTTTTTATTTATTTGTAATGATAACAAAATAGGAGGAGGATTTGTTCGCTAAATCATTATTTAATCGTCATCTCTTCAATGAGATGCGAAGCTCCCGCGTATTTGTCGATGATGAACAAGGTGTAGCGGATGTCTACACATGCTGCTCGTTGGGAGGACGGACGGAAGGCAATGTCGCCAGTCAGACCTTCGTAATTGCGGTCAAAGCCGGTACCTATCAGTTCTCCTTTGGCATTGAACACTGGGCTGCCGGAGTTTCCACCGGTATTGTCTGTGTTGACAATGAAGCAGATGGGCATTTCGCCGTTCGGCATGGCATAACGTCCGAAATCCTTTGCCTGGTACAGCTGTTTCAGTTTGGCGGGGACTACAAACTCCCAATTGTCGGGGTCTTCCTTCTCCATGGCTCCTTTCAGAGTGGTGTAGTAATCATATTTCACACCGTCTGCCGGAGCGTAGGGGAGCACTTGACCGTAGGTCAGGCGCAAGGTGGAGTTGGCATCCGGATAGATGGGCTGACCATTGGCAAGTTTCATGTCCATCATGCCCTTTACCCATACCTTGTGGGCGGCATTGTAGTTTTTATTGGCATCCATCATGGCAATGGAGGTCTGAAGCAGGCCGTCCGTGATGGAATATTTCAGCAAGACCATCCAGTCTGTATTAATCTTGTAGAGGCTGGGCTTGCGGATGAACTTGGCAAAGTTCTCCTTGTTGCCGAAGATGGAATGTTCAAAGCAGGCGTCGATGAAAGCGTCGCTGTTGCCCTTGAAACGCTTGTCTATGATTTGGAAAATACCGATGCGTTGTTCGGCAGGGATATACTTCATGTAGGTTTTCAGCATTTCCTTGCCAACAATACGTTCCACTTCGGGGAAGGGGACAGAGGCGAAGTAGCGGTCGGCTGCCTTCTGAAGACTGTCTTTAGCTGTTGCAATCTGTTCCTTGTCCTTGTTCTTCAAGGCAGATACCAGTCCTGCGGTGCTGGGGATACGCATGAAATCGAGTCCCGTCACCAGCGCTTCCTGAATGGCTTGCTGGTGGTAGAGGGCTGGACGGCGTTGCTTTACGATGGCGCGTATCTGGTCGAATGCCTGCTGATAGCTATTGTCGTTCAGCGAGCGTCCGCGTGCCAGGAGTGCCTCTTGTTGTGCACGTTTGGTGTCCAATACTTTCAGACGGACGAGACCCTCGTTCATACCGATGGCATTTTTCCAGTAGTTGGCAGAAGATGCATACTTGCTGGCATAGTGGATGCGTACGGCATCGTCTTGCAGCATCTGCTTCATCAGAGCTTTCTGGCGTACGTCACGCACGTGGTGGCGCATGAAGTTGGTGGTTTGCATGCGTTCCTCTACTTCGTCGGAAATCATGTAGCGCCAGTTGCGTCCGGGGAAGCCCATGACGAAGGTAAAGTCGCCCTCGCGATAGCCGTCGAGGCTGATGGTGAGGTGTTTCTTTACTTTCAGGGGGACGTTGTCTTTGCTGTAAGCGGCGGGTTTCCCGTCTTTGTCGGCATAGATGCGGAAGATGGAGAAATCTCCCGTGTGGCGGGGCCACATCCAGTTGTCGGTGTCTGCACCGAACTTACCGATGGAGGAGGGGGGAGCACCTACCATGCGGATGTCGCTATAGGTGGTTTTTACGAATAGATAGTATCTGTTTCCACCGTAGAAGGCTTTCAGTTCCAGTTTGCGGCCGGGTGTCAGGGCGATGCCTTCGGACTTGGCGAAGCGGTCGGCTACTGTTTTCAGGTATTTGGGAGACAGATAATTGGTGCCGTTCGGGTCGTCGTCGGTTTTCAGTTGTTCGTTTACGTAGTCTGTCACGTCCAGTATCCGGTCGATGTAGGTGACGGTGAGTCCCTTGCAGGGAAGCTCCTCTTCGCGGGACATGGCCCAGAAACCGTCGGTCAGGTAGTCGTGTTCCACCGAGCTATGTTGCTGTATGGCGCCATAACCGCAGTGGTGGTTGGTCAGCACCAGCCCTTCGGCAGAGATGACTTCGCCGGTACAGCCGCCGCCGAAATGAACCACGGCATCCTTCAGGGCAATGCCGTCGGGATTGTAGATTTGGTTGGCGGGGATGAGCAGGCCGAGTTCTGTCATGGCTACTTCGTTCTGCTTTTGCAGGTCGGTGAGCATCCACATCCCTTCGTCGGCGTGAACCGTGGCAAAGGCAGATGTAATGAATAATGATAATAGGATTCTTTTCATGATGATATGCGTTAGAAGAGCATCTGAGAGGGGGGCTATTCAGTCGTATACTGAATAGGGTTAAGTATACTACTGAATGGCATTCAGTCGTATAGTGAATGCCATTCAGTATGGGAAGTAATTTCTCAGAGGCTTTTATTTATTCTACGATGTTCATTTCGTTTATCAAATGTCCGCAGTTGCCCAGCTTGTCGAGGATGAAGAGCACGTAGCGGATGTCCAGTGCAATGCAACGCTGCAGGTCATTGTTGAAGTTGATGTCACCGCTCAATGACTCCCAATTACCGTCGAAAGCAGTACCGATGAGCTGTCCTTCGCCATTGATGACGGGGCTGCCGGAGTTGCCGCCGGTGATGTCGTTCGTCGTGAGGAAGCAAACCGGCATGGTGCCGTCTGCCATGGCGTAGCGTCCGAAGTCTTTCTTCTGAATCAGTTCTTTCAGCTTGGCGGGTACTACGAATTCACGGTCTTCGGGATTCTCTTTTTCAAGGATACCGTCGGTAGTGGTATAGTAGTCGTAGTGTACGGCATCGCGCGGGCTGTATGATTTTACATTACCATAGGTCAGACGCATGGTGAAGTTGGCATCCGGATAGGAGGGGACGGGCTGTTTCATTTCACCCAAGCCACGGATGTAGGCCTTGTGGAGCAGTTCCATTCCGCTTTCCAGTTCCATGTATTGCTTTCCGAGTTCCTGCAGCTTTTCGTTCTTGGAGCGCGAGTAAGCCGTAGCAGGGTCTTTCTCGATGGCTTTCACGGTGGGCTTTGCCAGGAATTTATCCAGGTTCTTGCGGTTGGAGAGGATGGAGTTGTCGTAAATGTTGTCTACGTATGCGTTGTAGTCGCCCTTGAACTCTCCGTTGATGGTTTGGTAGAAGGAGGGCAGCTCGTTGGCGTTCAGTGCCTTGGCAAGGGCGGGCAGGATGGCTTTGGCTACGGCGCGGTCCACTTCGTGGTCGTAGTCTTTATTGTGGATGCCATCGTATGCATTTTCCAACTGCTTCTTCGAAGCTTGCAGCAATGAGTCGTTCTTCTCTTCGAGCGCTTTCTTTATGTTATCCATAATAAGGTAGGTACTGCCGAATTCGATAGCACCGCGCAATGCTTCGTTGGTATAGTAGAGCTGGCGCAGCGTGGGGGTGCTTTTCTCGATGATGGCATCAATTTTCTCTACCACACCCTCGTATTCGGGTTTTCCTTGGGCAAAGGAGGCATACTTTTTCTCGATTTCGGCTTTGGCGCCCAACACGTCATTGTCGATGATTGCCTTGTTCATACCAATGGAGTTCTTCCAGTAGTTACTGCTTCCGGCAAACTTGCTGGCATACTGGATGCGGGTCTTGTCACTGGCATCCATATACTTGCGCAGTACTTCGAGGCGTACGCCGCGCATGTCAATCATTGCCTGGTTCACAGCGTTCATGCGTTGCTTCACTTCGCTCTGGGTGAGGTAACGTTCTGTGCTGCCGGGAAAGCCCATAATCATGGCGTAGTCACCCTCGTTCAGGCCTTTGATGGAGATGGGCAGGAACTTCGGCGTTTTCAGGGGTACATTGCTTTCACTGTATTCTGCAGGCTCTCCGTTGGCATCGGCATAGATG
>UMGY01045263.1_pt1 | contig 8566 bp, 6 predicted proteins | sample 1965391 | NCBI WGS metagenome assembly UMGY01 (sample SAMEA4836084, study PRJEB28245) | human gut metagenome | biome: gut microbiome; material: fecal sample | place: Denmark | collected 2008 | reverse complement strand
AAACAAAGGATGTTAATTTAGGAAGCAAACAACCTCTTGAGGCGTTGTTATACGTCAACTACCTGGGCCTAATGGTAAGCGAGAATTCAACTTCCATCCACTTCTTACCTGGAGCAGCTTGAAAAAATTCTTGCCTGGCTATCTCTTATGATTCAAAGAGACTTATTTGACTCCGTTATCCAGAAGTTGTGCAAACCTGCACACAGCTTCTTAGTTCGCTCTTCGATGAGGTTAAACGGGGAGATTCGCCCACAACGCGTGCCTCATCGGAAGTCTTGTCGGAAACGGTATGATTTAATGATTCCCAACCGACGTAACGACTGTCCTGTACTGCTTTCGCCCAAGACGGAGGCATTCCTTTACGGATCTCCTTCTCTCCCAGACGGCCGAGTATATTTAACGCGGCAACCAAGCCAGCATGTCCGTGGTACCCTCACGAGCACTTAAATGCCCCTTAAATGGTTAACACACTGGAACATAAGAACACCTCTTGAAATCAATGAAAAATATCTTCCTTGTTAAGGGAACACATAGAAGAATAGCCAATCGCATAACGGCAAGAGCTCTTAAAACTTCCGTAGAAGCTTTAAGAACACTTAGATTCTCTAATTTTCTTGGCTCCAAATCGGCACATACCTTTTTGTTTTATTAGATGATTCCTTATCAAAGGGTTTTACCAGCCCTCCCTCTGTGGCCTGCCTAAACAACTTGCTCACCGTAGAGGATTTCGATTCAGGCAAATTAAGCCTTTGCCTGAGAGAGGCATTATTTGCCGGCTCGTTGAGTAAATACTTCAAAACTGTGTGTAGATAGACAGTCCAATTTCTTTCTTCCAAGGAAAGCAATTTCAATGGTTTGTCGTACCACAAGGATACGGTAATCGAATTTTGTCTTACTTTTATCTCTGGAGCCGGTAACGCATGCAATTCTATTGCGTTAACAATTTTGTCCCAACCACTCCCACGATCCTCAGCTAGACCGAGATTGCGCATTTCTCTCACAAGCTTTTCATTTCTAGAAACTGGCCTCTCATCGAGAAAGCGTAAGGGTTCCAAGAGAGGACGACCGGGATTGGAAATGTCGATTCTATTTTTAAAAATCTCAATGAATATCCTCGACCCGTTAACTGAAAAATCTTGATGAACAAAAGCATTAATTAACGCTTCTCTAATTGCCAGCGTTGGAATAGCGTATTCAACGAGCCTTCTACCACTCTCTTGGTCAATCCTTTCATTTCTCGGTATCAGACTGAGAACTTTTTGGTAAACGAGTTGAAAAGCCTCCGCAACCCCTTCGTAGATTTCTTCATCAGAGATAGCCGGACTTAGATTATTGTTCCCGTCGTAGGAAATTATTCTTACATACTTACTTTCTAACTGCGGAAATTCTGACAAATTGCTTGCCAAAAGATAGGCAGTAGACAACGGGACCTCGTAATTCATACCCGATTTTTTAATAAGTTTGTGTTTTTCAAGATGACTAAGGATGTCTCTAGCATCTTTTCCGATCTCTAAATTCGAAAGTCTGCAATATTGCCCTATATTCAAAAGTGCAAGGACCTCTGGACCTGACAATTCTGATGCAACAATCGTATCCTCGTAATGGATGTTTTGAAGCTTGTTCCAAAGCTTCTTCTCATGCTCTTTGCGATCCTCAAGAGGAACATTTGAACTTCCGTCTCTAACAAAAGCTCTAGGAGGTTTGCTCGGTTTTATTGCCTTAGTAGGTTCTTCTTTTGCGGAGGGAACATCAAGTACAACCACGTGTTTGTCCTCAACGGTGTGTTCAGTAAATCTGAAATAAATTCGGGGAGTTAAATGTGTCGAAAGCCAAGAATTAACTTCCTGGTTATGGAATTTCTTTTTGCCAGGAAAAAAGGATGTCCCTACGACGTTAAAAGTCGCGTCTTCCAATCCCCAAATCATATATCCACGTGCAGCTTCATTAATGCATGCTGAATTAGAAATTGCAGAAATAGTTTCAACAATCATTTCCGGATCAGAATTGTCTTTCTTAACTTCAACTAACTCTGACTCACCTTTTTTTAGCTCGTCTATCAGATTAGTGACTAGAAATTCCCCTTTCATACTTCCTCCCTTTTCTTTAATTATAGAGGATTAAATTAAATAAAGTTAAATAAAATGAAATAAATAACCATTTGTTTTTATTGTAATTTTAATAACGTCAACGGTAGAGCGCAGGCAATAGAGAAAATAAAAAGGACAGTGCAACCTCTTTACTTCGCATCTCAGGGTTTCAGTTTTGTAACCCTAAGAATATCGACAAACTCAAAAAGCTTCTTCTCTCCTTTGCAAGCAATGATCAATGAACTGCCTTGCCTCAAACCTCTAAATCCACTGTCGTCTTTCGTTACCAAGAAGGTCTTTAGTTCGTCAAATTTTTCCGGCTTGCCGTCTTTCCCAGGATAGCGAACTCTAATCGTAACCTCATCGCCGTCCTGAATGACAGAGCCAGTTCCTTGAGTTGTAATCAGGACACGCCTCTCATCGTCTGAACTAATTTGTTTCCATCCTGACTCAGGATTGTCCAATTCATTACCAAGTTTTCGCAAAGCCGAAAGCATATTGCTTTCTATTTCTTTTCTACGTATTTCTTGTGCAGCAATTTTCTCTTTCACTCCTGAGTACACACAGAGTACGTATGGAAACTGAATATTAATCTCGTAGTGTGTGTCGCAATATTGAGCAGCAAAATCCAGAAGATATTTTCCGTGCACAAGGCCCAGCTGCTGGTAGTACAAAGAATCGCCTCGGCGGCAAGCAATAAGTTCCGCAGGCGAATTCACAAGGCAAAGCCGCTGGGGCTTTTCAGCGCTGATCACTTCTTGTGCAAAGAAGACTGAAAACGCAATGCTTAAAGCTGCACCGATAGCTGGAATAACAGTTATTTTCACAACTCACCCCTTAGAAATACTCTTTCCTTAGCCACTCTTGAAAAAAATCATCGTCAATACGTAGCCCACTGGCATCCTTATAAAGAATGCCTTGCTCAAGCAAAGCTCGAGCTGAGGATTGCACACTGCTAACCGTAGCCAAGCTATGCCTATTCACAAACTCTAAGGACGACGGGTTTTCGACGGCACCGTCCTTGGCAACGGCAAAAACCAAACACTTCTGGTTGAAGCTGAGTCTCGAAAGAGCCTCTTTGTAGAAGAAAGCGTATTCGTCAGCAATGGCTGTGATAACCGTATCCAAAATTTCAGTCGTAACAGAACCGTTCTTAGGAGTTTCTGCAAAAAGTCTATTCAAAACCAACTGAATCGGTCCAGTACCTCCGGAAAATTTTGAGTAGATGCTTTCGAAGATCTCAGCAGAAATCCTTTTTCCTGCCTTTTGAAACTTACTTCTTGCAAAGGACCAATATTCACTGAACTCGATAGGTCTCAAGTGGATCAGCTCTGAACCTCTGAAGACAACACCATGCTTTTCGAGAAACTGTTCAAAACAGCCTTGGGGCTCACAAACTGAAAAAATTATTCGGACGCTCGAATGGCTTTCGACAATCTTTCCTAATGCTCTTGCTCCGTCGGCATCCCTGAAGGATGCGAGCTTTTCAAAACCGTCAATTGCTAATACAACCTCTTTATCCATTCTCTCAAGAAATGAGAAGGCTTCTTCAATTATCCTTTCGGGCTCTCGTATCCACCTCAAGCTAAAAGAAGGCTCTAGCATCTCGGAGCTCGGACCTATAGTCATTTTCAACTCGAGTCTCTGATAGAGGCCGACGAGCTTTTCAAAATTGCCCCTATCTCTTCTTAGCGATCGAAAGATACCGTTAATCAGAACAAAAGCGAATTCTTTGAGGCTTCCGCAAACACCGGCATCAACGCATAGACACTCGAATTCTTCTTGAAGCTGAGCTTCGTGAAAGACGCGTTTGATCAAGTGACTCTTGCCTAACCTTCTTTCTGAGTACAAGACGACATTCTTGTCTTCTCGAATGCACTCCTAAAGTACTTTGGCCTCATTTGAACGACCACAAAAGTATTCCTGAGAAACATAGTCGCCGACAACAAAAGGATTCAGCATCTTATTTATTTTTCAATAATTGAATTTTTAATAATTAGATTTTAAATAATCAGTTTATTCCTTCAATGGAGCTTCTTGTTTTGACCGGAATTTCACTTTTTTCAGTACACAAAGTCATTGGCCAATTAGTTTGTGTTTAGAAACTAGCGTTTTTCTGAAGACAAAGCACTCAGAAAAGACCTTTGTGTTTAGAAATCAGCGTTTTTTTGAACACAAAGTAGCTGGAAACCACTTTTGTGTTTAGAAAATGGCCTTTTTCTAAACACAAACCTAAAATCCCCAACCTTTTGGTCCGTTGTGTATGAAAAATTGACCTTTTCTGACTTCAACAGGAAGAATCAAAATAGAGTATCTTTCCTAGCAAGGAGCCGAAAAATGTCCCAAACCATTACTTTGAAATTGAACGATACGGACGCCGCAATGCTTTCTGAGTTATCCGAGAAAGAAGGTAAAAGTCCTGATGAACTGGTTTTAGAAGCTTTGCATAGCTATTTGCTTTGCCGCGTTGATAACAAGATCATTTCACTTTCGCCTGATGTCTTCGATGCTTGCTCCAATTCAATTTTTGAACCCGAGAAAGATAAAGAAATATTAGCTCGCCGGCAAAAGTTGATGGACCTAAAGCCTGTTTGGGAAAGTTGAAGGCTATCGCTTAAAAGAAGAGCCATAAAATCACTCTAAATCTCAGAGGCTTATAGGCGCGTGGTGATTCAAAGTATCTTATCTTCTAACCACTGAACGAATTGTCTTGCGCCAGTTGAGAAAACAAGCTCGACCTTCCTTAAGTCTTTTCTGCCCTCCTGATGACCGAGATGTGTTTTTCTCATACATTCATCCGCGTCAACACAATGTACTGACGCATCTTTGAGATCTTTGACGATACGTAAATCAAATAACCAATCCTGTCTGCCAGCCTTAACTTTCAGTTCTTTTCTACCATTGGCGCCTCGGTATTCTTCAACAATTTCTACCCCTGCCGCCGCAAAATAGACCTGCACATAGGCTCGCAAGGGAGCTTCATCTTTTACGGGATACTTCTGATAATCAATCGCTAGGAAAAATTGATTCAGGACAAAAACCACGAACTCGAGAGAGCCTTCGCTTAACGCCTCAACAATAGGACCCGCACCGACCTGCCCCGGAATCCTGCCATCCAAAAGTTGCTCTGCGTACAGCCGAGCCGTGGAGCGTCTGACTTCTAAATTCGGATAATCGAGAAGAAAAGTTCCTCCGGACTCCGGCGCTTTGATTGTTAAGTAACCAGCTTGAGTGAGCAAAGCAATATCGGATAAAGAGCCTGAAACTCCGAGCAGCTCCGAACGAGAAATTCTCTTTTCTCTTGAAAACTCTTCCGGCGCTTTAACTGCTTGAGTTTTGAGACATTTCAGAAGTGAAGCTGTGCCTCCGGTTTCGAACCAATAAGCTTGGAAATCTCTTGAAGATTGTGCGAGGAAATTGAGCAATGACCAAGACGCGAGGACTTTCGTACTTCCTGTTTCTTCAAAACAATACCCTCCATATTGTGCGACAAGCTGCTTCATGAGGTCATCCCTGCTTATGGAAAGTTCTTTCTCGGATTTCTCAATATAGTTTTCAAAATAACCTTCAACCTCTTCTCGTGTAAAACCAACTAATGAACCATAACGAGGATCCAAAGAAAGATCTGTGAAGTGGCCAAACTCAGAGGAAAGACAAACCTCATCGAACAGGATAATTCCGGTGACAAAGACAAACCGTAAAACTCTCTCATTGGCGCTCAGCCCTGCATAGAACTTTGAGAGTTGTTCTCTGACTGCTGCAAACAATTCTTCTTGGCCAAGACAGTAAGTCAGCGGCGAGTCATATTCATCAACAAGAACAACCAAAGAATTGCTGTCCAACGTCTTCAGCCATTCAGACCACTGATAGAAAATGCTTTCTGCCGAGCCGGGGACATAACTAAAGCCAACACGGGAGAAGTTTCTGACGATAAGTGAAGCTAATCGTTCAGAAAACTCTTCCGGCGAAGAAAAATACTTCGCCTCAGAAAAGTCAAGCTTCACAACGAGATATTTAGTCTCGTTTTTATAAAGTCCCTCAATGGCTAAGCCTCTGAACTCCTTTAATCCATATTTGAACAAGGACTCGAATGTGGAAATCAAAAGCGACTTGCCGAACCTCCTAGGACGGACAAAAAAATACTTGGATTTTTGAGAAGCGAGGTCATAGATGAGTTCGGTTTTGTCCACATAGATCTCATCAAATTGTCTTAGTGCGGAAAAATCCGATGTTCCCAACGGCAAGTTTTGGATCATTTTTGTTCCATTTTTGTTTCTCAAACTAATCTTCTTCTCATTCTAACGATCGGCTTGGTTTTCATGACTTTTTGGATAGATCAACGTCAATCCTCAGGATTTCACCGAATTATCCAAACTGTCCTAAAAGCTAAAATAATTCACGAATCCTCAAACCCGAAGAAGAAAAATTGTTCCGAAAAGTCCTGACGCTCTTGTTATGTTCTGCTGTCCTATGCACGCCATGGACAGCTCACTCCGCTGACAACAGAACGGAAGTCAGGATTGCTGTCCTTTTCACGGAAGACCCGCTGTTTTTCATCAACACCTTCGCTCCGACTTTGGATCATCTGCGCAAGGCTTTGCCTCAGTACAAGATCGTCACGAAGGAAATTTCAGGGCACGAGTCTCCGGAAGACATCAGAAAAGAACACTTCAGCTTCCTGATTTCTTCGGCCGGCTTCTACGCTTCCTTTGATCCGTCATCTGCGGGCTTAAGACAAATTGCCACGCGTCACGATGCTCGAGCCAAGACTGCATCCGAGTCCATCGGCTCCACCATCATCGCGTTAACCGATCGCAATGACCTCAAACGAATGGAAGATCTCCGAAAGAAGCGACTTGTCACACGAGACATCGATTCGCTTTCCGGCTGGCTCGGCGCCAAAGGCAAACTTGCCGATCACATCAGCGCTAAGGAAGATCAGCCGCACCTCTTCAGTACAAAGTACAGTTATCCGGACGTCTACTCGTACCTGCTTTCAGGAGAAGCGGACGCCGCCGTCATCCCGACCTGCGAATTAGAAAACATCTCGAACGCCCACCTCTTCAAGGTCATCGACGAAGAGAAAACTTCCCTTGCCTGCAAGAGCTCTTCTCCGCTCTACCCGGACTTTGTGTTTTCTTCTTTTCCGGATGCTTCTCCTGAGGTCGTTAAGAATTTCACGGTCAGTCTTCTAACAATGCCCAAGATGCCCGACGGCGCTTCTTGGGGTATCGCCAATGACTTTCGGTCCGTGCTTCAGCTCTTCAAAAAATTGGAACTCGGTCCTTACCGGCCGGAACCTTTCTCTGTTGGGGCTTTCATAAAGAAGTACAAAACCGAAGTCTTCTTAGCGCTTGCTTTGCTCCTCGGTGTGCTCTTCCATATTTATCGCTCGAACTCTTTGGTTTTCCAGAGAACGGCCGAGCTGAGAGAAGCCATTGATCAGCGCGACCGAATCGCCGAAGTCGCAAGAAACTCTCTGAAGCGCCTCAGCCAAATGGAAAAGCGCGGCATCCTTTCCCAGCTCTCACATATGTTCGCGCACGAACTTAAGCAGCCTTTGTCGACCGTAGTGAATTACGCAAACGGCCTCAAGATGTACGGAGAGCAAAAGACACTTGATCCGATTGTGAGTCAAGGCATTGAAGCTATCGCCTCTGAGTCTTCTAAGGCCGCACAAATCGTCGATCGGGTTAGAGAGTACGCAAAGTCTTCAAGACCGGTGGATTCACAAAGTACCACCGACTTGTCTCAGGTCACGCGTAAAGCAATAGATGCTTTCCGACTTTATGTCTCGACGCAATGCCGACTTCAAATCGACTTGCCGCAAAAAGCCGAGATCAATGGCGATCCGTTCGAACTGGAAATCCTCGTCCTTAATCTTCTGAGAAATGCAGCAGACGCCGTTGAGCCGCTCAAAGATAAGGCGCTCATAAAAGTTTCTGTAACTTCTGAAGATGCCGATTGGGTCTTGTCCATCACGGACAACGGGGCGCCCGTCCCTGACGAAGTGCTGGAGCATATGAAGAAAGCTCTGCAAAACTCGCTTAAAGCCGATGGTTTAGGACTCGGCCTTAAGATCGTCTTTGCAATTGCCGAAAGACATCGTGCTGAACTCAAATTCTCTCGCGTGGATCCGCAAGGCTTGCGTGCTGAAATTCGTTTCAAAAAGGTTTAGCTATGAAGTCATCCAAACTTACGCCTGTCGTCCGAATCGTCGATGACGATGAAAAAGTCCTCGCCTCCGAAGCCTTTTTGGTGAATATGGCCGGCTTTCGGACCTCTACCTACAACAGCGCTAAAGAATTCCTTGAGAAAGACGATCCTCTTTTCCCGGGATGTGTGATTTTGGATATCCGTATGCCGGAGATGAGCGGTCTTCAGCTCCAAGAAGAAATGAAAAAGCGGGAGATCGATCTTCCGATCATTTTCTTGACCGGACACGGTGACATCGACATGGCGGTCAAGGCCATGCTCAC
>UMGY01043330.1_pt1 | contig 8624 bp, 9 predicted proteins | sample 1965391 | NCBI WGS metagenome assembly UMGY01 (sample SAMEA4836084, study PRJEB28245) | human gut metagenome | biome: gut microbiome; material: fecal sample | place: Denmark | collected 2008 | reverse complement strand
TGAAATAGAGCTATGAAATTTCTTCAGGAACTACCTCGTTATCATCAATTAAAGCTTCAACCAGTTTTCCTTCAGCTTTAAGAATATCCATTATAACCTTGGCGTGCCCGCCTGCACCATACAAAAACATAAATTCTTAGTCAATTATTTCCATTAAAGTAATCCGTAGTTGCCTGTCCTTCCTTGGTTATACCTTCTCTACTAAAGACTTTCCAAACTGTCAAAGCAACGATTTTCAAGTCCAGTAAAAACGAACAATGATCTACATACCACACATCCAGTTCAAATTTTTCTGCCCAACTAACAGCATTACGCCCATGACATTGCGCCCACCCCGTAATACCAGGCCGTACTTCATGCCTGCGACTCTGCTCCTTCGTATACAAAGGCAAGTATTGAACCAGTAACGGACGAGGACCTATTAAAGCCATATCTCCTTTCAGCACATTGATAAGCTGAGGTAATTCATCCAAAGAAATTGCCCGGACAATTTTCCCTACGGCAGTCAATCGATCTTCATCCGGCAAAAGTTTTCCATCTGCCCCCTTTTCATCAGTCATGGTTTTAAATTTTAATATACTGAAAAGCTTTCCGTCTTTTCCCGGACGAACTTGTATAAAAAAAACATGAATATTTCTATTCGCTATACCCAACACAATGGCGGTTATAAGCAATATAGGAAAGAAAACAATAAACAGAATGAAGGCAAAAATAAAATCAAATATTCTTTTAAAAAGAAACTTATACATAATCTCTTAATTATAGCGAAACTATTACGACTAAGTAAAAAAGTATTTGTACGCCACATATCCTACCCATTCATGCAGCAATTCAGGCCAGCGCACTAAAGTAACCATAGAAGGCATAAAACTTACTTCCTGACCTTTTACATACACCCAAGTGTCAGTTATATAGCTTTCCGGGTAAACTCCTTCTGCATGAAAAGCCAACATAGAGCGTTTCATGTGTATAGCAGAGGTTATCAGCAAAACAGAAGTAGTATCCAATTCTTCACCTAATAACCTTTTAGTAAATACAGCATTCTCTTTCGTATTGTTCGCATAAACCTCCATTATTATATCTTCTTCAGGAATTCCCAGTTCATTCAAGTACCTCATCATCTCCCGAGGACTTCCTTGTAATCCTGTACCATCTTTACTTTGGATTATGGAACCATCCGAGGCCAATACCAGCTTTTGTATTTTCCCACATTTATATAGCCTGATTCCCTCTGTCAGCCGATCTGCAATCTCACTAAACTCAGGCCGGTCTCTGTCCCAGTCCCAGAAACTATATCCACCTAATACAATACCATATTTATACACTTTACCTTCCGGTAGCGGATGATCAAACTCTTTATACCATTGTTCTTCTGCTTTTTGGAATAACATGGTATTGGTAAATACCAATATTAACAATATTGCCAGAATATACATGACTCTTTTCCACTTCTTATTTCTGATAATAAGCCCTATTATAAGTGGAAATAGGATAAATGTAACAGGAGTTGTGAGTAAAAAAGCTAGAAATGACAACATATAGTATTGAATATAAATGTTATAACATTTTTTATATAACAGCCTTTTACTATTTAGATTTTACCCATACCATATTTTTTATAAATATCTCTAATATACAAATTAACGGATAAAACGCTCGAATATATTTTGATCGATTTCCTCCACCATATTTTCTTATATAAGTTGTATGAGCTAAATGAAAAATTGAATACAATTGCAGAAAAAAACAATGACAATCTAAGTTGAAAATCCAGTCATCTAAAATGACATATCCACTTTCAATTATTTTTTGATTTTGGGTACTCATAATTCCATTAGGATTACACCTATAATAATGAGTTGTCTTCTTACATAAAGCTATACATTCAACATATTTAGCTGCATAGAAATTCCAATGTAAATCCTCGAGTACAATCCCTTCTTTAAAAAACAGATTATGTTTCAATAGCCAACTACGTTTAATTAACCGATTCCACACAGATAATGGAAATTTAGTATAATTCAACATCATTCTCTTTATCCGCGTTCTATCATTATAAAATTCACTTAAATCAGTCCTATCCACAATATTCTCAGGAAGATAGCTATTAGAGTTTCTTTGAGAAGAGCCATATACCATATCCACATGCATATACGTTTTCAACATTTCTACTAAGGTAGATATACAATAAGGTTCTATAAAATCATCACTATCTAAAAAGAAAACATAATCTCCTGTTGCCTGTCTAATACCTGTATTTCGTGCAGCTGACAAACCTTTATTGTATTCATGCTTTAAAATAATAATATCCTGTGAACTATTTTTCAACAATTTTTCAACTAGCGTCATACTATTGTCAGTTCCTCTGTCATCAACAATGATAATTTCTAGATTTTCATAATCTTGTTGCAGAACAGAGTTAATACAGACCTCTACATAAGGAGCGACATTATATACAGGTATAATAATAGATACTTTAATAGACATTTTCATTCTATTTTTATAAATTATCAACTCCAAAAACTTAACGATACCTTACTCGCACTTGCTTTAATTCAAAACCACTCATCTCTATTCTTATTTGAGTAGCCCCATTCTTCCAGATACCTTGCTTTCCAATTACAATAACAACAAAATTTTTTAGGACTAAGTATAAATTGTAAAAAATTCCATCGATTCAATTTATTTATTTCGATAAAATCATTTTTATCATATTGAAAATCTACCCCAAAAGCCTTATTGACTTTTTCTATATAAGCGATTCTTGCACATGGAAATAATTTTCCATCTCTTAATTGAAGACAAACCCCTCCCCATTCACATTTTTTATAATTATCTCTATAATCCTGTTTCCCTAAAGAGTCTAAAGCATAATGATAAAAATATGAAATTTCTGTAGTCTCAATCAAATTAACCCTCCATTTATTTATCCTTCTATAAATCTCATCTCGATTTATATTTATAGGATATTTAGATATATACATACAAACTGAATTATCAAAACAAACTTTCCAAAAACTATTTGGCATATTCAACAATCTAATACCATTAGTATAGAGACGAATTTCTAATCGAGGGAAATACTTTCTAGTTAAGATTATAATTTGCTCAATATTAGGATGAAGCAAAGGTTCACCTCCTAATAAATGAATACGCTGAAAATATTGCTTATAAAAAGGTTTAAGTGAACGATACTCTTTTTCCAGTTTTTGTAAATCAATAAACGTCGGTCCTGACAAAGGTGAAAAATGGTCACAACTTCTGCAATTTAAATTACAATGGTCAGTTATATGAACCTCTAATACATTCAAGTTTGTTATGCCTTTTGCAAAACGATATAATGTTTTATTCAAATGCCCCCTAAATATTTTTTTTAGAAGAAACTGTAAAAAAATTTTTTTACTCATATATCAAATTTTCCCTTTAAATTTACTCACTAAAAATCTATATATACTTCGTTTGTTAGCCAGCGACATAAATATCTTATAAAAAAAAGGATATTTATAAAAAAACATTAATATTAATTTCATAAAATATTTAATATATTGATTTTTCATAAAATATTCTCTTGTTGCATATAATAACTCCGATACCCTCTTATCTGCTTCATGTCTATAAATCGAATTAACAGCATAATACCTATAATTTAAAATACTTTTATACAACTTCTCAAGACAATACCCTTTATAATCTTCTTTATCATAAGGCATTTCTTTCCAACATATATAATATGAATAAGGAATATATCTATTACTTCTACATTGATGATTTAAAGATGAAGACCTTTGAAACCAATAATATGCAATAGTAAAAATTACAACAATTTTATTACACTTCAAATATACCCTATTATTAAATTCTGTATCTTCTGTAGATGTATTAATAAAACGAATTTTATTTATTATTTCAGATTTATATAATTTATTCCATACTACCTGGAAATCATTTTCTTTCATCTGATTATTAGGTATCTTTACATTAAAAAGTCCCTTCATTAATTGCTCTTGTGTAAAAACCGTTGTCGAATAATCTAAAAGAGGACTCCATGAATTACAATATCCCTCAACAGCTTTATGTAAAATCATAGAACAGTCAAAATTTCCCTTTCTAATTTCATTATATAAAATTTCAAACATTTGCGGATGAATATAATCATCACTATCTATAAATGAGATATATTCACCTTTAGCATTATCTAGACCTATATTTCTTGCTTCTGAAACTCCTTTATTAGTTTGATGAATTACAATACATCTGCTATCTTTCTCTACATATAAATCACAAATTTTTCCTGAATTATCAGTAGATCCATCATCTATTAAAAGAAGCTCAAAATCAGTAAATGTTTGATTAAGAATACTCTCAATGCATATTGACAAATATTCTTCTACATTATATACTGGAACAATAACACTTATCATAACGTTTATTTAAAATATAATATCACTACTATCCCGTAAAAGTGGATAAATAGTTCTTTGAATTTATTGAAATATAGCCAATTACACGTTTTTTTTGAAATGAAACAGACTTAATCTTGCAGCTTTGCAGTCTAATACAAATGACTGCAAAGTTCCAAGGCAAATACATATTCACTCAGCTAATCGCTTTGCTGAACAGGGCCCAATTCAACAACAATGTTCGCAAGTATGATAAATGGATAAAGCAATATCTACACATAAAGACATTCTACGGAACCACTAAGAATACAGTGTACACACAGATACTAATAACCATCTGCGACTATCTCCTGCTTATCATTGCGAAGAAACATTATATGTTGAATCCAAGTCTCCATTCCATTTTAAAATTCTATTGATCAAATCCTCTTCAAAAGAGGCTATATCAAAGATTATTTAATCAAACCGACCCTACAACTAATGTTTCAGAAGATGATGGTCCTAGGCAGCTTATGCTGTGGTAAAATTTCTCCGGACAGCAATAATATAATTTTCAAAATTTATCACGATGATTTTGAATTTCAGAATCAAATAATAGCATCCATTTTTTTAAAATTTCTTCGATAGCAAAATCTTGAACTCTTATTTGAGCTTGATGACTCATTTCCTTTCTAATGTTCTTATTTTGTATTAAATAAATCAATTTTTTACTAAACATTTCTATATCCCTATTATATATTAATTTCCCATTCTTACCATCTGTAATAATATCTTTAGGGCCAAATTGACAAGCGAAGGAGATTATAGGCAACCCGCAAGCCATAGCTTCTAATAAAACAAGTCCAAAACCCTCATATAAAGAAGTCAAAACAAAAATTGAAGCATTTGACATTTCTTTTTTAATATTATTCGAAAGTCCCACAAGTCGAACAGATTCTGAAAGATTTAACCTATCAATTTCCCCTTGTAAATGTCCTTTCTCAGGACCATCTCCTACAATCTTGAGTTTCCAATTTGGACATTTTCCATGAACAATTTCCCATATTTTTATCAATGAAATAAAATCTTTTTGAACACATAATCTTCCAACAGCAATAACACAATTAGAATCACTATTATAATCATTAGAATAATTAAATGTTACAGGGTTATGTATATAAGTATATCTACTATCATTAGCAAAAAAAGTATCTTTATCTTCTTTTGTTAATAATACAATTCTATCATATCCTTTAGACATTATTTTAAAGTCTATAGTATTAAACAAACTTGCCATTAATTTAGAGTTATAAGTATAGTTACGATAATTAGAATTAAAATGCACTTCTCTAATTTTTATTGCATTTGTATAAAGCAAAGGAATAATATATTTTTCACATAAGCCAACACTTATAAGCACATCCGGACATATATTTGAAATTACTTTCTGTAACTTTAAATAATGATTAACCATCTTAAAATTAGATAATACTTGATGGATTTTAGATTTATAATCACTTTTATAATAATTAATTCCAAGATTTATAAATCTTACCTTAGGAGATAAAATATGCATTAGCGGATGATTCATCCAATCATCAGTAACTATAATATATACTTCATTTTGAGAAATATCAGCTAAAGCATTAGCTTTTAAAATCGTAACTTTTTGTATCCCTCCTAATCCTCTAATACTATTAATAGCATAAACAATTTTCATTTTCAAACATCGATTTAACCACAGGATTATGATTGTTTACATACATAAATATCCTGCAATATAAGTTTTTATACTATAAACATAAATATTTAAATTATTTGCTCATTCAATATATTTTATCTGTATATAACTTTACTAATTTATCCACATTAGTTTTCACATCATACCCTGCAAGTTTCATTGGAATATAATTATTCTTTTTAACATAAGGTACATTTGATAAAATACAATTAGCCCATTGGAAGGCTGTATAATTTAAAGATATAAATGTTATATCTCCAGTAATATCCGTTTGTATATCAATAGTATCAGATAAAAAACTTTTTATTCCAGCTGCCTGCGCCTCTATAGCAACAACCGGAAGCCCTTCAAATAGTGAAGGCAATAAAAAAACATCAAAAACATTCATATAATCATTAATATTTGTTTTAAGACCTTCAAAATATACAACTTCGGATAAATTTAAAGAAATTACCTTATTCATAATATAAGGCTTCAATTCACCTTCACCGACTAAAACTAAAATCGCATTTTTATTCAATTTATAGATTTCATTAAATATATCTATCAAAAAAGTATGATTTTTTTGATAGCAGAATCTTGCAACGTTTCCCACAATAAACTTTCCCATCCATTTATGATTTTCACGAAACGCAATATTCTGTTTAAAATTATACTTAAAGTCTATAAGATTAATAGCATTAGGAAATACTTCAAAATCTTTATTTCCATATAAATATTTACCAGCTTCTTTTCCACAAGCTAATCTTTTTGTTATATATTTGTTGTACGTTTTACCATATAACCTAAAAGGGTATTTATAATCAATTCCCAAATTAGCAATATGACTCGTACAGACTCTATTTTTTATGCCATATTTAGCTGCATATTTTAACACAATCCCACTATTTTCTTGAATATGCGCATGTACTGCAGTATATTGCTCTGCATGTTCTCTAAAAAACGAATCTAAAAATTTAAAATACAAAAAATAATTCCAAGGCCTAATAGGAAATGCCCTAAAAATAGTTCCCCCAATTTGTTCTATTTCATTATCATAATCGCAACGTTGTTTCCTATGAACTAAAAAATCGAATTGATATTTCTGTTTATCCAACTGGCGATAGTAATTCATAATCATTGTTTCTGCCCCTCCTCTTCCCATTTGAGTAAAGACTTGCAGTACTTTTATTTTTTGTTCCATATTTTTTTTAGGTGAGCAACTATTTTAATATATTTTTTTTCACCAAGTAAAGGAATCATTATTTTAATCCTAAAAAGCTTTATATATAATGTTTTTTTTGAAACCCATGTCAATGAATGCCAATGTATAGCATAAGTATTATCAGTTCTATGAATACTGCCATTAAGTAAATTATAGACATGAAAAAAATCATCAGGAAAAATAATTATACCAGCATCTAAATGTTGAAATTTATTTTCTTTCTTATACCCAAACATCTTTAATTCATTTTGAATATATGTATTTATAACTTCCTGATTATAAGACCCATCTAAATGAAAAAAACTTATATGATTGTAAAAATCAATCATGTTTCTAAATAATATATGCCCTTTCTCTGCTCCTATTATAGCGGATTCAATATATCCATATGCATCAGTACTTAAAATTACTCGATTATTTAATAATGAATTAAAAGATTTTATCACCTCAACATCTGTATCTAAATACCATCCTCCATACATATATAAAGCATATAATCTAACATAATCAGAAACAAAAGCCCATTTTTTCGCACAATATGCCTCTTTTGTGAATTTAACCTTTTCAACATCAAAAGTTTTTTCATTCCATAATATTATCTCATAATCTGGCATTTTCGTTTTCCAAGTATCAATGTATTTTTGAAACTTTTCAAAAACATTCTTATTACCAAACCATATTAAATGTATAATCTTAGGTATCATTATTTTATACTTTTTCGCTTAGAAATATTATTTAAGACATTTATATAATGCATTCTCCGCTACCTTATATTTTATATATTCATATAATAAAAAACCTAAAGGGATAGCTAAAACAGTCAAAAGCTTACATGGAGATTTAGAAATAAAAGAATTGTCTTTAGCTATTAACGAGCTGGAAACATAATGAATACAAATTTTAAATTTTCGCATCAAATTAGAAGTAGTAACCATTTCTACTTTTCTCAAAAAAATAAATCCTTTTGGATTATTCCAATATTGCTTATATATGTTCATGCTAGATCCATCAATCTGATATTCTACTATAACCAACGGCTTATTAATTACCAACAAAGTATAATCCTGATCTATCAACACATATTTATATGATAAACCAACATACTTTTCTCCTTTAAATATCGGATATTCCGGATATTGCTTGATTATGTCGGTTCTATACACTAGTTTCTTATCACCTTTTCCACCATTGGTGTAAAACCCGCTTAACGTGGTTTCTTTCACCTCATTTGGGAAAGAAGTTCCAATAATATTTCCATTCTCAGTACAATCCAGTCCGATAATACCAGCATGCTTATCAG
>UMGY01045962.1_pt1 | contig 8830 bp, 9 predicted proteins | sample 1965391 | NCBI WGS metagenome assembly UMGY01 (sample SAMEA4836084, study PRJEB28245) | human gut metagenome | biome: gut microbiome; material: fecal sample | place: Denmark | collected 2008 | reverse complement strand
CAGTTGTTAAAAAAGCAATTAAAAAGAAAAGTGCTAAGAAAATAAGTCTTACATTGAAGAGAGTTAAAGGCGCAACCAAGTACAAAGTACAGATTGCAAAAGATAAGAGATTTAAAAAGACAATAGTGACAAAAACAACTAAGAAATTGACATATAGTGTATCAAATAGCAAGTTTAAAAAGGCTAAAAAATTGTATGCAAGAGCAAAAGCCATTGTTGTCAAAGGAGGGGAAACTTATCAGGGCAAATGGTCAAAGCCAAAGCAGGTTAAGATAAAAAAATAAAATTATAAACAGTTAAATAGAAGGGAAAGCCAAAATCCGGTTTTCTCTTCTTTTTTAATGCTTGGAAATAGACAAACAGCCATATGACAAAACGTTACCTCAAGGATTGGGCTTATTCAAAAATTATAGACTATCAATTAAACTCTAAAGCCTTTGGCAGTATGGCATTAAGCGAGCGTAGGTCTTGTGCTCGAAGGTTCGAAGTCTTGCCTGTCGGCTCGGTGGTTACTTTATGTATTTTAAATTTATGCGAAAAAATTGCAAAAAAATGTTGACAGAGTTGTCTGATTATGTTAATATCTTTCTTGCGTGTGACGCACACGTACAATGCGCGAGTGGCTCAGTGGTGGAGCACCTCCTTGCCAAGGAGGGGGCCGCGGGTTCGATCCCCGTCTCGCGCTTTTTTAATGCAAAAAAACAGCATCCTAAAAGGGTGCTGTTTTTTGCATTAAACGAGCCCAATCCTGGGCTCGAAGGTTCGAAGTCTCGCCTGCCGGCTCGGTCGTTGCTCCTGCAAAGCAGGGTCATCCACAGGATGACCGCAACCCGTCTCGCGCCTTTTATAAAAAAGAATCTAAAAGGGTGCTATTTTTTGCATTAAACGAGCGTAGGTCTTGGGCTCGAAGGTTCGAAGTCTCGCCTGCCGGCTCGGTGGTTGCTCCTGCGTTAAATGGTATTATAACATATGAAGTAAATACAATTGAGAGATATTAATGTTTTTATGCAGTTTTACATAAAATAAACTATATAACAAAAAGTATAATACTTATGCCACAATAAGTAACTTTTAAAGATAAAACAGTTTTTATTCAATATTTCTATAAAAAACGATTCATTTTTCTTTGATTTTATACAAACTGCACTTGAAAAAGTATGATAAAAATGATATTTTATAGTTAAGTAACAAAAACATATAAAGGAGAATGAAAAAATGAGAAAATTATTCAAGAACTTAACAGCAATCGGTTTATCAGTAACTATGGTTGTTGGTACAGCATCAATGGCATCTGCAGCAGTAGCTAAGGGAACAGATGTATCTAACGGAAAGGCATGGACATCATATTCTATCCATACACGTGAAGATAACGGCTCTTGGGAAGATAAGCTTATCGGAGCAGGACAGAAATATCAGAATAAAGAGAATACATACAAGAGTTATGGTGAAGATGCAAAGATTACAACACAGACATCAAGCAGTTTTACAATGAATGTTGTAAGTACAGGATGGAGTGCTAACTGGACACCAATGGGAACTGTAGGACAGTCTAATCCATGGGGTGTAACAGCAGATAAGGTTGTTAATGTAGAAAGAGGACGTTACTACACAATTTCATTTAAGATTAAGAGTACTTTAAAGAATGAAATTATGAAGAGCCAGGATAAGAAAGACGCTAACGGTAACGTAGTTAAGGATAGCGAAGGAAAAGCTATGGGTGAAAACGTTGGCACAGGCAAATACAACTATGTAAAACATATTCACTTTAAAGCATTTGATAATAAAGATAAAGACGGTGCGGCTCTTAAGCTTTCAAACGTTAAGGCTACAATTGGTGGCAAGAGCGTTCTTTCAAGCACAAAGGACTTTAACCCATTTATCGCACTTGACAGCCAGAACACAGCAGATGACGGATATGTAACAGTATCAGCAGATGTTAAGATTCCATCACTTAGATCAGAATATCAGAAGAAACAGGCTCAGGCTACTTTAGGTATTAAGTTTGCATTTGGTGCATTCTTAAAAGAATTCATCGATGAAAACGATATGAGCGGAACAATCGATGTTAAGGATTTCAAGGTTACAGCAGGTATCCAGTCACCTTCACAGGTTAAGATTTCTAAAGTGAAAGCTAAGAAGAAAGCTATGGTTGTTAAATATAAGAAAGCAAGCAAGGCTAAGAAATATGAAGTTCAGTACTCATTAAAGAAGAATTTCAAGAAATCAAAAGTTAAGACAACAAAGAAAGCTAAGATCACAATTAAGAAATTAAAATCAGGTAAGAAGTATTATGTAAGAGTTAGAGGATTCTTTATGAACGGAAAGACTAAGGTTTATGGACCATACTCAGCTAAGAAGGTAGTGAAGATTAAATAATATTCTTTCATAAATTATTTACATATTAATAAAAGGGACAATCGGCCGTAATGGTCGGTTGTCTTTTTTCTCTTAAAATGATAGAGTATAAAACATAACTAAAAAGGAAAGGATGTTAACTCAATGGCAATTGATTGGTTAATTTTAGAAAAAATACAACAAATATTCGGTAGTGGATTTTGTGACTGGTTTATGCCTAGAATTACAGTTTTGGGAAATGCAGGGATTATTTGGATTATCATAGGCGTTGCAATGCTTATATCAAAAAAATACCGTAAATATGGAGTTTTGGTTCTTGCGGGGTTATTAATAGGACTGATTATTGGAAACGGAATAGTGAAAAACGTTGTTCAAAGAGCGAGACCATGTTGGATAGATACTAATTTTAAGATGCTTATAGCAATTCCAAAAGATTATTCATTTCCTTCAGGTCACACACAGGCATCATGTATAGCTACAACAATTATAACGTTAACCAATAAGAAATTCGGTTGGGTGGTTATTCCGCTTACTATATTAATAGCTTTTTCAAGAATGTATTTATATGTGCATTTCCCAACAGATATATTGGGAGGAGCAGTTCTTGGAATAACAATAGGTGCGTTAACATATGTATATGGAACAAAGATTTTAAAAATAAAAAAAGAATAATCCACAAAATTAAGATTTTAGTGATTTGAAACTATAATCATATAAAGTTATTCTAAAAAATTTTTAAAGAAACATAACAATATTTATACGATAATTCCTATAAAAATAATCGGAATTAAGTTGATTTTATTGTGGCGTTAATGTATACTAGTAGGAGAGTATTTACGACAGAGAGGTATTTAGAGATGATGATTTCTACAAAAGGCAGATACGCTTTAAGAGTTATGATAGATTTGGCTCAGAATGATGGCGAGTCTTTTGTATCACTGAAAGATGTGGCAGAAAGACAGGGAATTTCCATGAAGTATTTGGAAATGATTGTATCGTTATTACATAAAGGACATATGGTAAAGAGCCAGCGAGGCAAAGCAGGCGGATACAAGCTGGTGAAGAAACCGGCAGAATATACAATAGGCTCAATTCTCAAACTTACTGAAGGAACATTGGCACCGGTTGGCTGCCTGGAAGAAGGGGCAGAGAAGTGCGATAGAGCCACTGAATGTATTACATTGCCATTGTGGAAGAAATTAGACGACCAGATAGATGAATATTTGGAAAGTGTAACACTGGAAGACTTAGTTGAAGGCAGAGTATAAAAATAAATTAAAGTTTGTTAAGACTCCGAAATAGATGTGTATTATCATATTTGTTTCAGATTTTTATTTGAGAAATTACCCTACAATTTCTACTAAAAAATTGAAGGTCAGTTTCTGAACAAAAAAAAGAATCTTCAGAAAAACTGAAGATTCTTTTTTTATCTACTTATTTAAACTGGTGTCCACCAATTGTTAATCTTGCACCTTTTACATATCCACTAAAGAATAAGTATGAGTTCATATTTATTGTTCCATAAGAAAGTTTTACGTTCTTATCTCCATTAAGAACAGCCTTAGCAGCTTTAATTGAACCCTTGTCAAGTCGACCACTGTCATATAATGCTAATGATCTGTTTAAAGAACCGTTTCTTGCCGGTGTAAACTGTCCCGGCTGATAAATAACACCACTTAAAGTGTTAGGATAACTTCTAGAACTTACTCTGTTGGCAATTACAATACCAACTGCCTTCTTACCTGCATAACTCTGATCACCGGCTTCACTATAAATAATAGAAGACACAAGTCTTAACTGGTCTTTAGTGTATCTGTTCTTTACCTTTACCTTAATTGTTGCATATAAAGCACTGTTATTCTTAGACTTTACAGTAATGACAGCTTTTCCAGCTTTTTTCGCTTTAATCTTTCCTGAAGAAGAAATTGTTGCAACTTTTGTTTTATTAGATACTAATGTGAAATTTTTTAATTTTGTTTTATTTAATTTTATGTCTTTTTTAATACTAGCCTTTTTGTTTACCTTTATAGTCTTGTTAACTGTAATTGATTTAACATATGCCGGAGTAGTTGTTTTGGCTACCGGAGTAGTTGTTTCTACGGCAATCACTGTTGTAGGGTTCTCAACAGTGGTAGTTTCGTTTTCGGCATGAACTGCAATTGTAGTAGATGCACACATCAAAAATGCTACTGAAAGTAAACCTATAAATTTATGTTTCAAAATAACCTCCATCTGTTACAAAAATGTTACATAGATATTACGGTTATTAATAATGCCAAAAAAAATGTAATTTGTCAAGGGGGGCTTTGTAACAATTTGCAAATATTAAGTTATTACATTATAATAAAGCAGGAAAAAACGGGAAAAAATAATAAAAAAAGAAAAAAAGTTATTTACAAATTAAAAATTAGGTTATATAATTCCTAGTGCAGAGATAGGAAAAAAGAGATTTAAATATAGAATGGAGGTTACTCAAATGTATATATATGCAGATAATGCGGCTACTACTAAAACTAGTCAGGCTGCAATTAAAGCGATGAATGAGTGCATGGAAGATTTTTATGGAAATCCATCAAGTCTTCATAGTGTTGGACAGAGAGCAGCAGAAAAGCTACTTCAGGCAAGAATGGACGTGGCAGAATGCTTAGGTGCAGACTTTAAAGAAATTTATTTTACATCAGGTGGAAGCGAAGCTGACAATCAGGCAATCGTTTCAGCAGCTACATTTGGCGCAAAAAAAGGAAAGAAACATATTATTTCTACTAAAATAGAGCATCACGCAGTTCTCCATACATTAGCTAAGTTAGAAAAACAGGGATTTGACGTTACATTATTAGATGTAAACGAAAAGGGCGAAGTTGATCCTAAGGCAGTTGAAGATGCAATTAGAGAAGATACAGCTCTTGTATCAATAATGTATGCAAATAATGAAATAGGAACAATTGAACCAATTACAGAGATTGGTGAGATTTGTGAAAGGAAAGGAGTTATCTTCCATACAGATGCAGTTCAGGCAGTTGGACATGTTGATATTGATGTTAAAAAACAAAAAATTGATATGTTATCATTATCAGCTCATAAATTCCACGGACCAAAGGGCGTAGGTGTTCTTTATGCTAATAAGAAGGTTCCACTGACTAATATTATAGAAGGTGGTGCACAGGAAAGAGGTAAGAGAGCGGGTACAGAGAACCTCCCCGGAATAGTTGGTATGGCTGTAGCTTTAAAGGATGCTGTATCTAATATAGAAAAATCAAGTGCAAAAGTTACAACTTTAAGAGACAGACTTATTGAAGGACTTTCAAAGATTGAACACTCAGTTTTAAACGGAGCAAGCGAAAACAGATTACCGGGTAATGTAAACTTCTGTTTTGAAGGAATCGAAGGAGAATCATTACTTTTATTATTAGATGCTAAAGGTATTGCAGCATCTTCAGGTTCAGCATGTACATCAGGATCACTTGATCCAAGTCATGTTTTACTTGCAATTGGCAGACCTCATGAAGTAGCTCATGGATCATTAAGACTTACAATAGCAGAAGACATTACAGAAGAACAGATTGACTATATGGTTAAGGAAATTAAAAATGTAGTTGATTATCTTAGAAGCATTTCACCGGTTTGGGATGAATTACAGAGAGGAGAGCAAAAGCATGTTATATAGTGAAAAAGTAATGGATCATTTTATGAATCCTAGAAACGTAGGAAAGATTGATGACGCAGACGGAGTAGGCGAAGTTGGTAATGCTAAATGTGGCGACATTATGAAAATATATATAAAGGTTGACAATAACATCATAACTGACGTAAAATTTAATACATTCGGATGTGGTTCTGCTATAGCAAGTAGTTCAATGGCAACAGAAATGATTAAAGGAAAGTCATTAGATGATGCATTGGAACTTACAAACAAGGCAGTAGCTGAAGCTTTAGACGGACTTCCTGCACATAAGATGCATTGTTCAGTACTTGCAGAGGAAGCTATTAAGGCTGCTATAGACGATTATAAAGAAAAACATAAAGATAATTAATTACTGAAATATATTTTCTTTATAAAGAGGAATCACCTGAAATTATAAAAGCGTAAGCGAGATTAAAAGGTGAGAAATGATTAGAGATATTCAGGAAGAGATTCTTAAATTAAAGAAAGAAAAGGATATCTGTATTTTGGCACATTGCTACCAGAATCCGGAAATTCTTGAAGTAGCTGACTTTACAGGTGACAGTTTTGCATTGTCTGTTAAAGCAGCAGAAACAAAAAACAAAACAGTTATTATGTGTGGTGTAAAATTTATGGCTGAAACAGTTAAGATTTTATCCCCTGATAAGACAGTTTTGCTTGCAAATGGTGACGCAGGCTGCCCAATGGCAGAAATGATGGACAAGGATTTAATTGAACAGGTTAAGAAGTCTTACAGTGATTATACAGTTGTTGCTTACATTAATACAACAAGTGAATTAAAGACTATTTGTGATATTTGTGTTACTTCATCATCAGCAGTTACTATTTGTAACAAAATTGAAAATGACAAGATTTTATTTATTCCTGACTGTAACTTAGGTGACTGGGTTTCTAAACAGATTCCTGACAAGACATTTAAGTTGTTATCAGGCGGATGTCCAACTCATGCAAGAATGAGCGCAGAGGATGTTAAGAAGGCTAAGGCTGCACACCCTAATGCATTGTTCCTTGTACATCCTGAATGTAAGCCTGAAGTTGTGGAATTAGCAGATTATGTTGGTTCAACAACAGGAATTATGAACTATGCCAAGGAAAGCGATGCTAAAGAGTTTATTATTGGAACAGAGAATAGTATTGTAACTCATCTTCAGATGGAATGTCCGGATAAGATGTTTTATCCATTATCAAAGGACTGCGTTTGTCACAATATGAAAGCAACAACATTAACAGATGTTCTAAACTGCTGTAAGGGTATTGGCGGCTTAGAAATTAATCTTGACGAAGATACAAGAACTAAGGCAAAACACTGTATTGATGAAATGATTAGGTTAGGATAAATGAAAAAAGCATTAATAGCAATGAGCGGTGGTGTGGACAGTAGTGTGGCTGCCGTTTTAATGAAAGAAAAAGGATATGACCCTATTGGGGTAACAATGAAGTTATATGATAATGAGGACATTAACATGTCAAAAGAAAAAACATGTTGTTCTCTAAGTGATGTGGAGGATGCAAGAAGCGTAGCATACAAGGTTGGCTTTCCTTATTATGTTTTTAATTTTAAGGCAGAGTTTAAGGAGAAGGTTATTGACAAGTTTGTAGGCTGTTATATGTGTGGAATGACTCCAAATCCATGTATTGACTGTAACAGATATTTAAAGTTCGAAGAGCTATATAGAAGAGCAAAAACATTAGGCTGTGATGTTATTGTAACAGGTCATTATGCAAGAATCAGATATGACGAAGCTACAGGCAAGTATCAGCTAATGAAAGGAATTGATGATTCAAAGGATCAAAGCTATGTTCTTTATCATATGACTCAGGATCAACTTGCCCACACAATGTTTCCTTTAGGAGAATACACTAAGGATGAAATAAGAAAGAAGGCAGCTGAAACAGGACTTATTAATGCTAACAAGCATGATAGTCAGGATATTTGTTTTATCCCTGATGGTAATCATATGAAATTTATTGAGGAGTATACTCATAAAAAAGTTGGAAAAGGCAATTTCCTTGACATTAACGGAAAGGTTATAGGCCAGCATAACGGGTATTACAGATATACAGTAGGTCAGCGAAAGGGAATTAATGTTAACAGAGATGGCAAGCATTATGTTCTTGAAATAAGACCTGAGACAAATGAGGTTGTAGTTGGAAGAAACAAAGATCTTTTTACAGGTGAACTTGTTGCAACAGATTTTAACTGGATATCAGGTGAAGCGCCAACAGGAGAAGTAAAGATAAGCGGAAGAACAAGATATCATCAGCCTTTAACTGAGGGAGTGGCAAAGGTATTGGAAAATGGTGATGTTAAGGTATCTTTTGACGAACCAATAAGAGCCATTACAAAAGGACAGTCAGTTGTATTATATGATGGAGACGTTGTTCTTGGTGGCGGAACAATAAAAGAATGTTAGAAAGCCTGTGGAACAGGTGGAGAATAAAGAGCTAGAATACCATAAGGATTGGTAGGCTGGCATTGAAAAGAGTTAGAATGCGAGATGTGTTCTGGCTCTTTTTTGCCCTTAAATATTATGAATTTTATAGCAATTTTTAAATATTTGGCTTGAATTTGATAAATCACGGGGCGTGGAGAGCATCTTGGACGACTTCATGTTGAAAATGAAGAACGAATCTTTAAAATTAGCCTGGATTGGTTTGCATAATGTAAAAAGAAAAAGTAAGTCATCAAAATTAGTTTTGGGTGGTTTACATAAATTGAAAACGTACCACAAAAAATGAGTAAATAGCGATATTTGTGGTACATATAGGAAAAGACAAAAATAGATAGAAAAA
>UMGY01003454.1_pt1 | contig 8873 bp, 8 predicted proteins | sample 1965391 | NCBI WGS metagenome assembly UMGY01 (sample SAMEA4836084, study PRJEB28245) | human gut metagenome | biome: gut microbiome; material: fecal sample | place: Denmark | collected 2008 | reverse complement strand
TATCGGCAGGAATTTCCAATGCAGCTAATTTTCTTGTCAATACTAGAACAATAAACGGAACAGGCTTTAACGGCTCAGCTAATATTACTACTTCTTATTGGGGTGCTACCAGAACGTTCTACACCAACAGCCACGATTCTTACCGTGCCAGTTCGGGGGTAAATGTAAATGGAAGTGGTAATGTTACGTTGCTTTTGCCAAATTCCATAAGATGCTCCGATTGGTTCAGAAGTACGGGAAATACAGGATGGTATCATGAAAACTATGGAGGTGGATGGTATATGACTGATAGTAGTTATATACGTAATTATAATTCTAAAAGATTACGTATTCAGACTGACACCTATGATACTATTCAGTTAGTAAGAACTAGTGGTTCTGGAGGAAGCTCCATAGCCTTTTTTAATGGTGGAGGAACTTTCAGAGGTCAGTTCGGTATGAATGCGACTAGCTGGTTTACGTTTGATACTGGCACTGCTACGGCCAATCAAAATGTGGTTGAAATATCTCCTGCTGGTGGAATACACTCTAAGGCGGAAATAACAGCCAAGGCTAGTGGTTCTGACATCAGACTAAAGAAAGATATTCAGAATTACAATGCTATGGACATTATAAATAAGTTTAGGTCTGTGAAATATCATTGGAATGATGTTGCCAAAGCTAACTCAGAGGTATATAATAATGATTATGACCAGTTTGGTTTGATAGCACAAGATCTTATAGCAGGGGGATTTAAACAATGGGTAAGAGATGTATTCCACGATTATTATACGGTTACTTATGAAAGATTAATTCCTGTAGTATGGAAAGGATTACAAGAGGTGGACAATGAAGTTACAAGATTAAAGAAAAGAGTGAGAGAGTTGGAAAATAGATTAGGTATTTACAATCAATAGATAAAATTATGGGACATTCTAACGGTAAGATAACTGCTCCAATAAATTTGGGCGATGATGTTTATGCTACGCTTGGTATCGGTGCTATTGGTATTGGGTATGATTTGGGATATGCGTGCGCAAATACACATGGGAAAATAAATCCTTGGGCTAGATACAAGCCTGTAAGATATAAAAGTCTTGGTCCTAGTGATGGAGAAAAATGGTGGAAGGCTTGGGATGGTAATTGTGGTGTGAAACCAAAACGTATTTCAAGTTATACGGATGCCGAAAATTATGCTGATGGTAGTATGAATGGGTGGGAATATAGCCCACCAACAGGCGGTAATTTTCCATATCGTCTTACTGATTTTAATGGTTATAATCACTATGCCGATCCTCCTATAGATAAGTTCATGTGCCCTGCTACAGCTACAAATCAGTTTACTAGTAGTAGCTTTACATGTTCTGCTGCTATAATGATGCCTTCACAGGGAACTGAGGCTGATTTCCTAAACATGGGGGATTTTGCTGAGATAGCAGAGTGTTATTTTGGTGTTTATGTTAAAAGCAAAACTACTCAGATGTACAGGCGTGTTACTGCTGATAAGAAGATAGGGACAGGATATGCTATGGTAACAGTGAACTCATGGGGAATGGCAACTGGTAAATGGGATGTTTATCCCTTCTTAAGCACAGCCATATTAAACCAGGATGATCCTGATATACTGCATAGTGCTTATTCTATTCCTATGATGAAAAAAGCGGAGATAGAAATTGTAGGATCTTATGTAAGCATATCTATACTTGGAGGTACTTTACCGACTGTTACAGGTTATATAGAAGTTACTGTAAGAGTACGTAATGGGCAAAGTAGTTCAATAAGTTTTTCAAACAATGTCTGCTTGGCTAGATATACAAATAAGGATTTTAATGATCCAATGACGATAGGCGAAACAAGTGTCAATATAGAAAACTTTCAAGTATCTGCTAATTCTTCGGTTGATAAAAAGGTAAGGATATTTATCTCATCTGATATGATTCAATCTAGAAGTTGTAGAATATGGGTTAGTCTTAATAGTGGAAGTTACAAAGATAGTACATTACTTATATCTATGGGACCTGAACTATAATGAAAATTCCCCTTGCTTCCAATTAGTAAGGGGAATTTTCATTTTCCCTAAATGAATATGTAGAAAGACTATTTTCTTAGTTCATCTATTAACGCGTCTGCGTATTTTACAGCATCTTTGGCTACAAGTGAATATCTTTCAGGGTCATTCACAGTACAGTAAACTCTCAAAATACCCTGCATTGCCCTACATGCGTACTCCCTTCTCAAAGTGCTCCAATCTGCAAAAGGTGTATAATCAGTTATTTCTATTTTATTACTTTCAATAGGAATACGGATTCCTGATGGTATATTGCACATATAATAGGTTTCACACCCATAGCGAATATCTACGATTTCCACTTCCGTTCCTTCTACAATAGTCATATCTTCTGACGCAAGAAACGATGTTTTCAATTTTCCTCTCATAGTTTCAAAAACTAAATGCCGAAACTGCAAGTCCGGGCGTATTATTAATCCAATCATTATACTCTTCCATAGGTACTTCTTTTACTGATATCAACCTATTTTCATCAATTATAACCCCTTGTTCTTTTGTGTATGAAACGCTGTCAACAAATTTGTGCTCGCTATAATCATACATCCGGATGGTTATTTTTAGCGCCATACCTTCACTCGGAAAGTATCTCTTCAATTTTACTTCTTCTATTTTCATCTTATTTTTAGACTTCTCACCGTTTCTTAATAGCTCCTCTTTGGCGTTATCGTCATAGGTAAAGTCAGCGGAATATAATTGGGCTTTTGTAATTTCAACCTCTTTTTCATCCTGCCAATGCATTATTCGTAAATGAATTTTATTATTATCTACATCGGTTAAAAACCCATGTACATGAAGATATGCACGACAAAGGTTTGCTATCGCTAATTTCCTCCTGTTATCACTTTCCATAATTAATACAATTTTCTATTTTACTCATTGATTGACGCATGTCGAACTTATAATTGTTCATACATCTTTTAGCCTTAATTCCACATAAAGAACAAACTACAATGTCATAGCCTTCTTTATCACTCACAGCGTTTTGTTTTACCCAATGGTGTTTTGGACTTATGCAGGAATAAGACTTTGGTTTACGGATTTTTGATTTCGTGCACTTATCTGATTGCTCAACATTTTCGCACCTTGCTTCTATGAGAGATAAAGAAACATAAGCATACGCTGCACCTTCACCACATTCAAAATTCAAGTGATTATTGAATGCCTCTTTATCAAAGCCGAAATCCTTTCCACATCCGGGACATCTGTAACCCATAGCTAATCTCCTTTCTCTTTAATCCGTTCAATATATGACTTATGCTTATAAATTGCTATTTTCTTCATTTCTGATTTGTTATTCGTTAATTGATTTTGGCAAAAAAGTTTTTTGGTTGTCTCCGTCATGAGGATTATACAGGTGTTTATAGCCCAACATCTCCATCATGCACACGCAATCATCAGTTACCCCTATATATGCACCGTCAGGATGCCCAGAACAGCATCCAGTAGTATATATGCCTTTATCCCATAATTCTTTTATTTCGTCAACGATTTCTGCGTCGACCGAAACATAAGGTGGTAAAATGTCACCTATGCAGTTCATACGAGGAACCATAAAATCAGGTAGTTTCAATATGACCATCAGGTATTTATATACGTTTATACACATACATATTGACGTTTCACTGCCCCGACTACTGTCGACCACTCCACGTCCTCATCCCCTTCTACCAAGGGTGATATTAGTCCGAACCGTTTGATGTTCACCGAAGCAAGAATGTCACGATCATTGTGCCTTCCGCATTTCGGGCAAACCCATTCACGGTCACTGAGTTTCAATTCACTATTAACGTATCCGCATATACACGTCTTGGAACTTGCTTCAAAACGTCCGATACGTATAAGGTTGCGTCCATACCATTCGCACTTGTATTCAAGCTGTCGGAAAAACTCGCTCCATGAAACGGATGATATGGATTTTGCAAGACGGTGGTTTTTCAACATACCATTTACATTCAAATCCTCAATGATTATCGTTTGGTTTTCACGGACAATCTTTGATGTGACTTGATGCAGGAAATTGTTGCGTTGGTTGGAAACCTTCTCATACTGTCTTGCCAGGATTTTTCTTGCCCGTTCTCTTCGGTTGGAGCCTTTCTTTGTCTTTGAGAATCTTCTTTGCAACACCTTTAGTCTTGCTTCCGATTTCTCAAGATATTTGGGATTGGCATACACATCACCGTTTGAACATACTGCAAAATCCTTTATACCTACATCTATACCGATAGACGTATCATATCTGACAGCGGGCTTTACAGGTATTTCCTTTCCATCGTCAACAAGGACAGAAATGAAATATTTACCTGTTGGTGTCTTGCTTACCGTGACAGAACATACCTTACCGTCAAACTTTCTGTTCGGAAAGAATTTAACCCATCCGATCTTTGGAAGTCTTACCTTGTTGTTGTCAAGGTCAACAGACACCGAATTTATAGCCTTGTATGACTGTCGGCTGTAATGCTTCGCCTTGAAATTTGGGAAGCCTGCCTTTTCACGGAAGAACTTCACGAACGCGCTGTCCATATTTCTTATGGATTGTTGCAGGCACTCGTTTGATACTTCCGAAAGCCATTCCTTCCCATCTTCCTTTTTAAGTTCTGTAAGCATCTTAGCCAGTTCAACCCATCCTATCTTCGTCTTGTCACGCTGATACGCTTCTATACGTTTACCGAGCATATAGTTATATACAAACCTACAACACCCGAAAGATTTGTTGAAGAAAACAATCTGCTCAGGAGTAGGATTAAGTATATATTTATATGCTCGTTTCATATTGCAAATATAACTATAAATTAAATTATGACATAACTAATTTAGTTAAATATCGTTTAATTTGTTGTAAATTAACTATTTTTTAATTATCTTTGCGATAGTAGATATAAAATTTATGCCATGCAGTTTTCCATAGTACCAAAAATAGATGCCGAGATTATGTTTTCGGAAGATGATCTGTCCGTTTTCAGACAATCGACAGACGGTCTGTATTATATGATCCATACCGAGAAGGTCATGGAAGTGATGCCTATGACGTTGCCGGATGACGGAACGGAACACCCTTTCCCTTACGACACATACGACACTGGCACAAGAGAGTTTGAGAAGCTGCTTTTATCTGATGAGTGGGTTAAAACGGACGTGATATGAGAAAGATAGGATTTTTTAACATAGGGCGTCTTGGGCTTGTCAAGTCGGCAGGTACAGGAAAGACTGATATAAACAAGGTGATAGAAAAATGGATACCAAAGCACATGGTGTTTTGGTATGATATGTCAAAGCCTGTGGATGTTTATGCGGAAAACTTTAATGATTGGACGAAATTCACAGGAGCAAAATATACCGTGACAAACAAGAGCGTCAATATAACAAATTTTGATGCCGTAAATAATGCATGTATATATATCGCCAAATCTAAAAAGTTTAATGGCATAACGATTACGGTAGATGGATTATTGGACGGTCAAGAAATAGCATGGGGATATAATAACGATCCATTGGTAAGGATGCCTAAAAATGGAACTTATACACTAGAACCTATTAATAGTATAACAGGAAATATAGGTTTTAGGAGTATAAACATAGTCGGTGCTTGTAATATCACCATTACCCAGCTCCCGTCAGGACAATCCGTTCCCACAAACGAGATACTAAAAGCCAATCCATACTTGCAGGATTTCAGTGGAAACAACAGACGGTTGAAACTTAACAATTTCCTGTTCGCGGCTATGAGTGGTGTGGGAGGGTATGATATTGCTAGCACCAATATTCTACCCGATAGAGCAAATGTTACTGTTACAGATAACAGAATTATTCATATTACTAAAAAACTATCCACTACGGATAACATGGTAGACATAGTTCCGGCAAACTCTAACCCAACGCATAAGTTTAAGGTTACAGGTCTTTCTGATGGCAGACAAGTTAGTTTGGTAAACAGAAATGGCGGATTTTATACTTTTGACAACGGGGAACATGAGGTGACATTAACCTATCCCGAAGGAACCACTTCATTGTATAACGCCATAGGAGTTACAGGGGATATAGGAGATATGGACGTAACAATAGAGTTCCTGCCTAAATATCCCAACGCCCTAATAACTGATGGAGTGGATGATTACGGTGTTGTGGAGAACTTGCAGCAGGGCGTTAAGGTGTTGTTTGTAACTATCAATCCGTTCATTGATGGAAAGTTTATCTATGACCAAAGACTGAATACTACTGAACCTTGGCTGTTTGCCGTATTCAATGACAAAGGTAGTATTGCTTATAATAGTAGGAACTCAAACGGCAAGACCTATATTGATGGAACACTGAATGAATCTACAATAGTTTCCGCTTTGTTAAACAAAAAGCAAATAATCACCATAGTAAACAATGATGTGACAGGTGATAAAACTAAAACTCCTGTATTCTTTAGCAATACTGACCATGATAGCGGATGGATTAGTTCAGCTTTCTACAACTCCATCGGTTTCGATTCAGTTCCCACCCAACAAACTGACGGATTCACCGAGCAGGATTTGATTGATTACTATATACCAAAGGCTATCGTAACGATAACGGTGGTGGACGTATCAGGTTCTCCTATACAGGATGCAACGGTCACGGTGGGAGGTGTACAGTACAAAACGTTGTCTGACGGTACAGTGAAAGTACGGGGTATGGCAAATGGCACGATGTCGCTGTCTGTAAAGAAAGACGGGTATATGCCGTTTTCTGACAATTCATGGAAGTTTGCCGATTCAAGGATAACGCTAGAGGTTCTTCGGAATACCGTAATCACTGAAAATGGATACAGCATATTGCTTGAAAACGATGGTTTAATATTAACGGAATAATATAATGGAAGATAATCTTAAAATTTCACAGATGCCTCCCGTTGAAACCGCTACGGGAGAAGAGATGATACCATGCGTGACAGGGGACCCTAAAGAGAACAAATCCGTCACGGTGTCCAAGATAAGACAGGGTATGGTAAAGGACGAAAATTATGTGCATACCGACAATAACTTTACTACCCAGTTGAAAGATAAACTTGACGGGATAGAGAAAGGCGCACAGAAGAATACCGTCATAGGCGTGAAAGGTAATGCCGAACAGTCTTACAGGACGGGCAATGTCAATATAACGAAAGACAATATAGGTCTGTCAAATGTGGACAATACGTCCGATGCCGAAAAGCCCGTATCCACCGCACAGAAAACAGCCCTAGACAAGAAGGTGGACAAGGTGGACGGCAAGGCGTTATCCACAAACGACTTTACCAATGACTACAAAACCCTTCTCGAACAGATAAAGATGCAGCAGGGGAACATATATGGAGTGGAGATGAGAAGAGGACAGTCAGACCCGGTCTTTCAGACATGGATAGGAAAGGAAGAGTTCAAACAATCCCATCCCATCCTAAACTCGTTCCGTGTGGCAAAAGTAAAGGACGGTAAGGTAGTAGGATTCCTTGACCAGACCAATTTCTTCAAAATGGCTGACGGTAGCCCGTCAAATATTGTTATTGACGGAACTGATGTAACAGATGACGGAAGTGACATCATGCTTGTAAACACCAAGCCTTTCTGGATAATCAACGGAGGAACGGATGATACATACGAAAGAAGGCTAGTCAGTGACGCTCCGTTTACATACGGTGGCGATACGGGCATAGAGATAAAACCGTTCGGAATGAGTATCGGTTACTCCACGATAAAGGAGGGGAAGCAGAGATCTATTTTTGACAACACGGTAAAAGGAACAACATCAGCAGGAAATCTAGGCGTGAACATAATGGAAGGAAACGGGTGGCCTACGACACAGGTATCACGTTTTGATTACGAGAAATACGCCAGGGCAAAGAACCCGGACATTACGAAGAACTATCCTTATGCAAATGCTTTCGTTCTTGACCTTGAAGTGTGGTGTACGCTTCTCTTTATCAAATTCAGAACAAAAGACTTACACGCACAGTCTGTTTGCGGAAAAGGAATATCATCCAACGATTCAGCCCCCGATGCGTCAAGCTGGGGAAAAATGACAGGCGTCAGATTCAAGAAGGCGGACGGTCAGACCTATGTGTATTACAATATGAACGGGAAAGGATTTAGAGTGTCCGAAACAGGAACGTCTTATGATTTCACCGTATTAATAAACAACTACCGTCCTTGCATGAAGATGTTTGAAGCACAGCTTGCCATGTCATATGCAAAGGAACACAATGTCGCTCCCGACACCGAGTTTGAATATGAAAGCACAAAATACAAATATTACAACTTCCAAGGTCATAACGGATTGGCTGACGGGGAGATGTCGGGTATCGTAGCCAAGTTTGTCAATGCAACTGTAACCAGCGGATGGAGTATTCCTGACAATGCGGAAGTGACAGACCGTGAAATAGAGATATGCTTCACACAGCCTATCATTCGCGGACGTATTGCCGGGTGGGGAGATATATGGATGTGGTACAGTGGGATAGATTGTGTCATGCACGATTCCACATCCATAGACATCTATCAGACCTATGACGTGAACAATCTGACTACAGACAATGTAGCCGCAGATAAGAATCCTGGGGAATCTTACGGTTTTGAGAATACGTATGATTTTGTCGGTTCTATGGCTAGAGGTGAAGGATACATAACGAAGAACTTTAAGAACTCTCTTATTGGAGAGGTCAAGGGAAGCAATCTTCACACGGGGGAATGCCATTACAACTGGTTTACGGGAAATGCAGGTTCGGGTAAGATTGGAAGGCGTGGTGTTTACTTTGGTGGGTCGAACGACGGCGGTTGTTCTCTGCGGGGTGGTGGTGCGAGCGCTGTCCCTTCGGCTGCGGACGCGAGCA
>UMGY01005736.1_pt1 | contig 9060 bp, 9 predicted proteins | sample 1965391 | NCBI WGS metagenome assembly UMGY01 (sample SAMEA4836084, study PRJEB28245) | human gut metagenome | biome: gut microbiome; material: fecal sample | place: Denmark | collected 2008 | reverse complement strand
AGCGAAAGGAAAACTGACTGAGCGGAATCCAGAGTACTTATTGGAGAGGTGATTCTTCAAAAGCAAGATTGCAGAGAATATACGCTACAGCTTTTGATAGCAAAGATGAATTGAATAAATATCTTGAAGAATTAGAAGATGCAAAGAACAGAGATCATAATAAACTTGGTAGGGAAATGGAACTTTTCACAACGGTTGATGTTATTGGACAGGGACTTCCATTATTAATGCCAAAGGGACAGAAAATGGTTCAGAAATTACAGAGATGGATTGAAGACCTTGAAGATAATGAATGGGGCTATGTACGTACAAAGACGCCTTTAATGGCAAAGAGTGATTTGTATAAGATTTCAGGACATTGGGATCATTATAAAGAAGGAATGTTTGTTTTAGGAGATGAAGAAAAAGACAAAGAAGTATTTGCACTTCGTCCAATGACATGTCCGTTCCAGTATTATGTATACAAAGCAAGCCAGAAGAGCTACAGAGATTTACCTTGCAGATATGGTGAAACATCAACACTTTTCAGAAATGAAGATTCAGGTGAAATGCACGGGCTTACAAGAGTTCGTCAGTTTACAATTTCAGAAGGACATCTTATTGTAAGACCTGACCAGATGGTTGAAGAATTTAAGAATTGTATTGCTTTAGCTCAGTATTGCTTACAGACTTTAGGGTTAGAAGAAGATGTAACATATCATCTTTCAAAATGGGATCCTGAAAATAGAGAAAAATATATCGGAGAACCTGAAGTTTGGAATGAAACAGAACAGGATATCAGAAACGTTTTAAATGAATTAAATATTCCTTTTGTAGAGGATATTGGAGAAGCAGCTTTCTATGGACCAAAGGTTGATATTAATGCAAAAAATGTTTATGGAAAAGAAGATACAATGATTACAATTCAGTGGGATGCTCTTTTAGCTGAACAGTTTGATATGTATTATATTGATGAAAACGGTGAAAAGAAACGTCCATACATCATCCACAGAACAAGTATTGGATGCTACGAAAGAACACTTGCATGGCTTATTGAAAAATATGCAGGAAAGTTCCCAACATGGTTATGTCCTGAACAGGTTAGAGTACTTCCTATTTCAGACAAATATGTTGAATATGCTGACAAAGTTGCGGCTGAATTAAAGAAGAATGGTATTGATGTTACAGTTGATTCACGTTCAGAAAAGATTGGCTACAAGATTAGGGAGGCAAGACTTGATAAACTTCCATATATGCTTGTTGTAGGACAGCAGGAAGAAGCTGACGAAACAGTATCAGTTAGAAGCCGTTTTGCAGGAGATGAAGGTGTTAAGCCTTTGGATGAATTTATTGAACAGATTTGTAAGGAAATCAGAACAAAAGAAATCCGTAAAGTCGAAGTAGAAGAAAACAAGTAATGTTTAATTAAAAGTAAATAAGCATACTTTAGTTTAAAATTATTTTTACAAAAACTAAATGAATAAAAAATAAAAAACACTCCACACTAAATATATCGGATAAAATCCGAAATAAATTTAGGTGGAGTGTTATTATGACTAATTTAGAATGTAATGTAAAAAACTGTTATTACAATAAGTCATCAAAATGTTGTCGTGACGGCATAAATGTAGAAGGACAGGATGCAACTGTTATTGATGCAACTTATTGTGGCGATTTTAAAGAGAAGACTGAGGGCGCAACAGCACAAGCATGTCATTGCAGTGCAGGCCCGGAGGATACATTAGATGTATCATGTAAAGCTAAGAATTGTGTATTTAATGATAATTCTAAGTGCCATGCGGACAAAATTACAATTTCAGGTAATGGAGCAAAGCATGAAAGTCAGACGGAATGTGGAAGCTTTGAATGTGGTTGTAAGTAGAATCAACTTATTTTTCTGCAATTGTGCAAGCACATACGAAAAAATGGAGTTGTAGAATGTAAATATATTGATTACACGGATTGCTACGTGCTGCGCACTGACGCAATCCACCACCAAATTCGCATATCGCAAAGCAAGAGCTTCGCTTTTATGCTCATTTGGAACACTGTAATCAAAAAAGTTATAAAAAATTGTTGACATATGGATGAGAAGATGGTAATATAAGTGCTGATGTGAAAAAAGAAAGCAGAGTATCCGCTCTCACCAAGACACTTTTGAAGTGATTCCAGGTTAATATTTTTATAACGATTTTATTGTGTAGAAATAATAGTGGGTAATCTGTGGGTTATCCACTTTTCTTTTTGAAGAAATAATTTGGAGGTGCAATACTATTAGCGATTTAATGATTAACGAACAGATTAGAGATAGAGAAGTTCGTGTTATTGGAACAGACGGACAACAGTTGGGAGTTATGTCTTCAAGAGATGCTCAGAAGTTAGCAGATGAAGCAGAACTTGATTTGATTAAGATTTCACCTAAGGCTAAGCCACCGGTTTGTAAGATTATGGACTATGGCAAGTTCAGATATGAACAGCAGAAGCGAGAAAAGGAAGCAAAGAAGAAACAACATATTGTCGAAGTAAAAGAAATTAGATTATCACCAAACGTTGAAATTAACGACTTAAAAACAAAGGCTAACAATGCCAGAAAGTTTATTGAAAAAGGTGATAAGGTTAAAGTAACTCTTCGATTCAGAGGAAGAGAAATGGCGCACATTAGTAGTAATGCACATGTGCTTGATGACTTTGCAAAGATGCTTGAAGATATTGCATCAGTTGTGAAAGCACCGAAATTAGAAGGCAGAAACATGACAATGTTTTTAGAAAAAAAGCGTTAAGCTTTTAAGATATTTAAGGAGGACACAAACATGCCAAAAATTAAGACAAGCAGAGCAGCTGCAAAACGTTTCAAAAAAACAGGTACAGGAAAGCTTAAAAGAAATAAAGCTTACAAATCACATATCTTAACAAAGAAATCAGCTAAGAGAAAAAGAAATCTTAGAAAAGCAACAACAACTGATGCTACAAATGTAAAGAATATGAAGAAGATTTTACCTTATTTATAATCTATAGTAGGAGGAAGAAGAAATGGCAAGAATTAAAGGCGGAATGAACGCTAAGAAGAAACATAATAGAGTATTAAAACTAGCTAAAGGTTATAGAGGAGCTAGATCAAAACAGTATAGAGTAGCAAAGCAGTCAGTTATGAGAGCTTTAACAAGTTCATATGCTGGCAGAAAGCAGAAGAAGAGACAGTTCAGACAGTTATGGATTGCAAGAATCAATGCTGCAGCTAGAATCAATGGACTTTCATACAGCAAGTTTATGTATGGTCTTAAGTTAGCTGGTGTAGAAATGAACAGAAAGATGTTAGCTGAAATGGCAGTTAACGATGCTGAAGGATTTGCTAAGTTAGTAGAAGTTGCTAAAGCAAAATTAGCATAGTTTATTAAATACATTAACATACAAAAATAGGAACTATTCAGATGAGTAGTTCCTTTTTTCTTGAAAGGAAAAAATTGTGGAAAGAGAAAAGTTGAAATCACGTTTGGGCTTTATTTTAATTTCAGCCGGATGTGCAATTGGAATAGGGAATGTATGGAAATTCGCTTATATGGCAGGCCAAGGTGGTGGAGGATTTTTTGTATTACTTTATTTATTATTTTTGGTAATGCTTGGAATTCCTATCATGTCAATGGAGTTTGCTGTGGGACGTGCAAGCCAGAAAAGTCCGGCTCAGGCATACAAAGCTCTTGAAAAAGCGGGACAAAAATGGCATATTCACGGATATATTGCTTTAATAGGCAATTATTTACTAATGATGTTTTACACAACGGTTGCAGGTTGGATGCTTTACTATTTTTATCTTACAAGCACAGGAAAATTCGTTGGACTTAATACAGATGGAGTGGCAAATGTATTTTCGGAAATGTTACAAAAACCTGTAACAATGACTATTTGTATGCTTATTATAGTAGTTGTGGGATTTTTTATTTGCTCCATTGGACTTCAAAATGGACTTGAAAAGGTTACAAAGGTTATGATGGTTGCATTGCTTGCAATTATGGTTATCCTTGCAATTAACAGTTTTTTCATGAAGGGAGCAAAGGAAGGTTTAAGTTTTTATCTAATTCCAAGCATTGAAAGAGCAAAAGCGGCAGGTATTGGCAATACAGCAGTAGGAGCTATGAATCAGGCATTTTTTACACTTAGTATTGGAATAGGTGCTATGGCAATTTTTGGAAGCTATATTGGAAAAGATCGTTCACTTTTAGGTGAATCTGTAACAATTGCAGCTCTTGATACTTTTGTTGCAATAACATCAGGTTTAATTATTTTTCCTGCATGTTTTACATTTGGTGTAGATCAGACACAGGGACCAAGTCTTGTTTTTATTACATTACCAAACATTTTTAATAACATACCTTTTGGTAGAGTTTGGGGAAGTTTGTTCTTTGTGTTTATGACATTTGCAGCTTTTTCAACAGTACTTGCGGTATTTGAAAATATTGTATCGTGTGGTATGGAACTTACAGGATTTAACAGAAAGAAATCAAGTATAGTTAATATGATTCTTGTGGCATTACTTTCAATGCCATGTGTATTAGGATTTAATCTTTGGTCATTTGACTGGCTTGGAGTATTCGGTGGTTCATTCCTAGATTTTGAAGATTTTCTTGTAAGTAATATATGGTTGCCACTTGGTTCATTAATATACTTACTTTTCTGTACAAGTAAGTTTGGTTGGGGCTGGAAGAATTATAAAGAAGAGGCAAATACAGGAAAAGGTATAAAGATTCATAATTGGATGCGAGTATATCTTACATATATATTGCCTTTAATTGTATTGTTTATATTTGCTTTTGGAATATATGACAAGTTTTGGGCAAAATAGACTATATCATAAATATGTATTGATTGAAGAAAGATTATGAACATCGGAGTATAATTTAATATTAAAAGAGAATTACATGAAACTTCGCGCTGACACAGGTTGGCGTGAAGTTTTTATTATATAGGAAAGTTCTTATAACTTTCAATATATAAAAATATTTTGCAGGATAGTTCACATTTTCAACACAATAAAAACACACTTTATACCTATAAAAAACACAATTTTAACTAATAAAAAACATAAATGAAAACTATAATTTTTAATAGTTAGAAAAAACAGGGAGGTGTGTTAATGAGTGGCATACAAATAGAAAATCTAGTTAAAACATATGGCGATAATATTGCTGTAAATGGGTTGAATTTAAATCTTGAAAAGGGGAAGGTCTATGGATTTTTAGGACCAAACGGAGCAGGTAAATCAACTACAATGAACATCATTACAGGCTATATTGGAGCAACAAGCGGAACGGTAAAAATTGATGGATATGATATCTTTAAAGAGCCTGAAAAGGCAAAGAAATGTGTAGGATATCTTCCTGAAATTCCACCGCTTTATCAGGATATGACAGTAAAAGAATATCTTGTTTTTGTGGCTGAATTAAAGAAGATTCCGGCAAAAGAAAAAATGAAAAATATTAAAGAAGTTCTTGAAATGACTAAAACTACACAGGTTGAAAACAGACTTATAAAGAACTTGTCAAAAGGATATAAACAAAGAGTTGGAATAGCTCAGGCGTTAATTGGAATGCCTGAAATAATTATTTTAGATGAACCTACAGTAGGACTTGATCCAAAGCAGATTATTGAAATAAGACAACTAATTAAAGAACTTGGCAAGAATCACACAGTAATTTTAAGTTCTCATATTTTATCAGAAATAAGTGAAGTTTGTGAATACATTTTTATTATTTCAAGAGGACAATTAGCTGCTGAAGGAACAGAAAAACAGCTTGTTGAACAAATGGCAGGAGAGAATAATCTTGAACTTGAAATAAAAGGTGATAAAGACAAAGTTAAGGAGATGATAGAAAACCTTGAAGATGTTTTTGAATATGAATTTGCTGAATCGGAGGCAGAAAATATTGTAAGGTTGAAAATTAAAAGTGACAGAGATGTTGATTTAAGAGAAAAAATATTTTATATATGTGCTGAAAATGATTTACCCATTATGGAAATGAGTTTTAAGCAGAAAACTTTGGAAGATATATTTATTGAATTAACAAAAGATTATGCCGCGCCTGAAAAGAAGAGCAGATTTAAGAAGAAAAAAGATAAACAGGAGGAAGAAGATAATGTTAGCGATTTATAGAAGGGAGTTAAAATCCTATTTTACTTCAGTAATAGCGTGCCTGTTTATTGCAGTTACAACGTTAATAGCAGGAATATTTTTTGTATATTATAATTTGAGTTACGGAGTTTCAGAAATGTATTCCGTATATCAGTGCTTATTGATTTTAGTATTTACAGTGCCGATTTTGACTATGAAAGTAATAGCTGATGAACGTAGACAGAAAACTGACCAGTTAATACTTACAGCACCGGTATCTGTTGGAAAAATAGTTGTAGGAAAGTTTTTTGCACTTGAAACTATTTATGCAATACCTGTTTTTGTAATGTGTCTGTATCCTTTAATTCTTTCAAGTTTTGGAACAGTATCATTTAAGACATCATACACAAATATTTTTGGATTATTCCTTTATGGTACAGCTTTTATAGCAATAGGCATATTTATTTCATCAATAACAGAAAGTCAGGTTATTTCGGCAATTATAAGCATTGTAGTGCTTCTTATGGGATATATGATGCAGTCGTTGGAAAATATGATTTCATCTAATGGGAACATTTTAACAAAGATTCTTGGATGTTTTGATTTGTATACACCGGTACAGGATTTTTTAAATGGAGTAATTAGTCTTTCTGCAGTTGTTTATTACATTTCAATTACAGTGCTATTCCTTTTCCTTACATGTCAGTCAATTCAAAAAAGAAGATGGAATGTATCAAAGAAAACTATCGGTACAGGAGTTTTCAGTATGGGATTTATTGCCATTGTTGTAGCAGTAACAGTTTTTGCAAATATGATTGCCACAACTGTTACAGCAAAAGTCAGCAGCGCAACAATTGATATGACATCAACAGCGCTGTTCTCAATCTCTAGTGATACAAAGAAGATGCTTAAAAAATTAGATTCGGATATAACTATCTACGTAATGGCACCAAAAACAAGTGCAGATTCAACAATAAAGAAAACTCTTGAAAGGTATCAGTCTACGTCAAAGCATATTAAAGTTGAATATAAGGATACAACTTTATATCCAAATTTCTATCAGAAATATACTGATACAGCACCTACATCAAACAGTTTAATAGTTGTAAATGAGAAGACAAGTAAATCAAAGGTAGTAGATTACAACGATATTTATGTTTCGGATTCTTATTCTTACTACACATCCGGTTCAAACAATGCATCTTCATATGATTGTGAAGGGCAGCTAAACAGTGCGATTTCATATGTCAGATCAAATACAACGTATAAAATATATCAGATTGAAGGTCATGACGAAGCTGTAACGGACACAACAAATTTTGGCTCAGACAGTAATTTAAAAGATATTGTTTCAAAATATAATGCAGAAATAGAATCTATTAAATTAGTAAATAGAACAGAAATTACAACAGACGAGTGTGCAGCACTTCTTATTTTGGGACCTGAAAAGGACTATACAGAAGATGAAGCAAAAATAGTAATTAATTATTTAAATAATGGCGGAAAAGCAATTATAGGTTTGGAAAATCTTACAAGTCAGGGCGTTGACAAGCCAAACTTTAATTCTATTCTTAAAGAGTTTGGCATTAATGTTCAGTCAGGTGTAGTGGCAGAAAATAATACTTCATATTATTCAACCCAGTATGGCCCATGGTTTGCTTTTGCAGATGGAATAACAGGTTACGCATCAGGGCTTTCAAGTTATGTATTTGCACCTTATGCATCAGGATTAAAGCAGGTTAAAGATAGTGATGATTCAATTACTTATACAGCACTTGCTTCCACATCATCAGATTCAGTTCTTAAGACGAATGCTTCTAAAGCAACAACATACAAGAAAGAGAGTGGGGATGTGGATGGACCATTTGATATAGTAGTTTCAGTAGAAAAAACTGTAACAACAACTAAATCAAATGATGATTCAAATAAATCATCAGATACAAGTAATTCATCAGAGAAAAATAGTGACTCTACAGATGAAACAACAACTAACACAGCAAGTTTACTTGTATTTGGTTCAGTATACTCATTATCAGACACAATGGATAATAGTGTTTCTCAGTCAAACACTCAGATAGTAAATAACGCATTGAAAGATTACATTGATACAGAAGTTGAAACAGTATCGGTACCCGCAAAGAGTCTTTCAAGTGAACAGTTAACAGTAACGGAATCAGGAAGCAGATTATTTGGAATTTTAATTTCAGTAGTAGTACCTGTAATTATCCTGTTAGCAGGAATTGTGGTTTGGGTTAGAAGGAGAAAGAGATAATGAGAAAACAAAAAATTCAATTTATAGTTTTGGCAGTGATACTTATTGTTTGCATAGGTGGATATTTTGGAATCACATCTTATTACAAAAATAAAGAGTCAAATGAAAAAAAAGCTTCAACTATAAAAGTTTTAGAAATAGAAAATTATAAGGACCTTGCTAAAGTTTCTTATAATTATGAAGATGCCACAATTAATCTTGTTAAAAAAGATGACAAGTGGAAAGATGAAAGTGACACATCAAAAAATCTTGATTCAAATAATATAAATAGTGAAATGCTTTCAACACTGGTTGAAATAGATGCATCAACCAAGATTGATAGCCCTGAAGATATTTCACAGTACGGATTCACAAAGGATTCTGATGGGAATATAACAGGTGAAACAAATTCAATAACTGTTACAGATAACGATGGAAAAGTAAATAAAATATATATTGGTAGTACTAATCCATATGATTCTACAAAATACTATATGATGGTAAATGATGACACTAACGTATATGTGGTAGATAGTACAGTAAATGATGCCTTTTCAAAAGATGTTGAAGAATTGGAAGAAAGTAGGTGATGAGCCTGCTTTTCGGGGATTTTATAAGTGTTGTGAAAAGTGTGGAAAATTAAGATGTGAAAAATAAAAAAAGCTTTGGAATAACTTCCAAAGCTTTCAATATGCGGAAGATGGGACTTGAACCCACACGATCGCAT
>UMGY01043176.1_pt1 | contig 9416 bp, 4 predicted proteins | sample 1965391 | NCBI WGS metagenome assembly UMGY01 (sample SAMEA4836084, study PRJEB28245) | human gut metagenome | biome: gut microbiome; material: fecal sample | place: Denmark | collected 2008 | reverse complement strand
ATGGCAAGTCCGCTGACTGACAGATTGCACACCTGCTCGAGCGAAAGTGCTATATGCGCCCAGATGCTGTGATTGTCTCCGGTCCAGCCACCGCAGTATTTCTGGCTTCCAGCATATGCAGCCCTGGTAAGTACAAACGGACGTTTTCCACCATCATTTTTCGCTAGTCCCTCATATGTGGCTTTTGCCATAAAATGTCCGTAAATATTGTGAACCTTTTCATGTGCTCCATACTCAAACTGCACATCATCCGGCAGTGGTCCGTTGAAGCTTGCAGGCTCATTCATATCATTCCATATGCCACTGATACCGTGCTCGAGAAGTATCTTTGTCTTGTCTCCCCACCAGCTTCTGACGCTTTGCTTTGTGAAGTCCGGAAATACCGATGTTCCCGGCCAGACAGCATTTTCATATACACTGCCATCTGTATCATGTGCAAATGCATCCATCTCCATACCCTCTTTGTACATGAAGTAGTCCTCATCCTTCTTCACACCCGGGTCAATGATGGATATGAGCTTTACACCCCTGTCAGCAAGCTTCTCTGAAAGGCCCTTTACATCCGGGAATTTCTTGTCATCAAAGGTGAATACCCTGTAGCCGTTCATGTAATCGATATCCATATGTATCACATCGCATGGGATATCAAGCTCGCGGAATTTGTCAGCTATATCAAGCACCTCATCCTGTGTGTAATAGCCCCAGCGGCTCTGATGGCTGCCGTATATCCATCTCTGATAAAGCGGTGTGGTGCCTGTCATTGATGTATAAAGTCCTACCACCTCTGCCATATCATTTCCCGGCATAAAATAGTAGTCCAGCTCGCCCTTCTCATGCTCGACAAAATAGTAATCTGTATTTTCATAACCGAAATCAAAGGTTGTCTTGTAGGTATTATCCGCAAAAATTCCATAGCAATATTCATCGCCCAGCACGATAAAAAACGGTATGGATTTGTACAGCGATTTGAAGCTGTCCACATGTGGCGCAGGATCATCCGTGTTCCAGTTTACATATGAATATCCACGCTTGTTGAGGCATCCCGGCTTATCTCCCAGACCGTAAATAGCATCATCCTTTCCAAGCTTTTTGATGATGGTAACAGAGTCAGTTTTTTCTTCATCTTTTCCGACAGTATGTCCCTCAAGCTCTGCGATGGCAAGATCCTCGTACGGATTCTTCTCACTCTTTTTGCGTGCTTTTTCATAATCTGAAAGCACAAGCTTCCCTTTGTAATAAATATCAAGCTTCTCGTTATCCTTCACATTTACAGTAATATCCCTTGCGCTGATGACTGCTTTAGCTGCTGCATCGCTTACACCGGCTTCTGCTGCGGTCCCCTTGGCATCAGACGTATCCTTGCAGGTTATGTCCGGTGTGGCAGCCTTCGGAATAAAGCCCTCTTCTATTGCAACACTTTCGATGCCGGGTTTTTGTGCAACATGCACTATGTTGTTTTCAAATATGGTAACAAACAGACTGCCGTTCTCGTAGATCAGCTCTGCTGTGTTGTCCTGTATTTTACAGTTCTTATATGAATTTCCCATTGCATAATCCTCCCTTGAATTATATAGTTTCTCCTGATGTTTCTTATAAAAATACTTCTGTTTACTATAATAGTATCATCCATTTTTTATTTTTACAACAAAGAAAGTCACCGGTCACACCTAGTATGACCGGTGACTGCCTCAGGCTGTAAGTATCTCTGTCAATACACCATACAGCTCTGTATCAAGCTCCTTTGCCTTGAGCTCTGATAAAATCACTGTTGTTTTCTTTCCCGATGTAATAAGACCGTAGATTTCATCCTTTAGCACAAAGCCTATCTCTGCCTGATTCAGGAAATCAAAGCATCTTTTTTCGATTTGATTATCAAGCGCTACTGTGTCTTTCGATATTGTAACGCTTATTTTGCTCGCTGTCGATGCATTTACAGTAACGATGAGCTTTCTGTTTTCTTTATCATATTTATTCTTTGCCAATACCTCTTTACCATCCACAGATACCTTTACCTTATCGGCTGCTGCCTCGGTTCTTCTTTCAAAGACAAGCTTATAGGTTCTGTTGTCAGGTATTAATGATGTATCTCCATCTGCCGGAGAAATGACAAACATATCTTTATCCGCAGAATATTTCATAGCTGTGGTCACACATCTGCCATCCACATATCCGCAGGATTCATTGTCATCCTCGTATAGCTCAAACTCACCATCAGCCTCCGGGAATACCCTGACACATAATACATCAGGATTTTTGATAACAGATCTTGCATCAAGCTCATCAGCATCTGCACACGCAAGTATGCCTCCAGCCTTCGCAAACACAGGTATGCTGCTCAAATCCCTGTAAACCTCCAGCATTCTTCCACCATCATAGCGCATGCCTGTATAGATATCATACCAGATGCTCTCCGGGAACCATACTTTGGTTTTTGCCACATTAAGTCCCTTAATACGTGGAGTTGTAACAGGTGCTACCATAAGCTGGCTGCCAAAGAAATACTGATTCTTTACCTCATAAGCCTCTGCATTTTCAGGATACTCATAATACATAGGCTCAATCAGCGGCATATTCTCGGCATAGCTGCGATAGTTCATAGTATACAGATACGGAATCATACAATGCCTCTGTCTGAGCGCTGCCTCCATCGCTTCCTCAGTCTCTTTTTTAAATCGCCACGGCTCCTTGCCGTTAAATTCGCTGCATGAGCTGTGCAGACGCATTATCGGAGAGAATATACCATATTGTGTCCATCTGGCTGTCAGCTCATCATCCTTGTAGCCAAGCATATGTCCGCCAATATCATGGCTCCACCATCCATATCCGATGTTTGTCGCTGTCGTTGTAAAATACGGTTGGAAATCAAGCGACTCCCATGTAATATGTGTATCTCCCGAAAATCCAATCGGATATCTATGGCTTCCCGGACCTGCATAGCGCGAAAATGTCATTGGACGCCTGCCGTCTCTTTTATTATCGAGATAATGAAAATGATTAAAAATCCATAGCGGATCCAATCCTTCAACCTTGCAGTTACTGCCCTGCTGCCAGTCAATCCACCAGAAATCCACACCTTCAGCCTCTCTCGGATGGTGAAGATACTTAAAATATGCATCCATAAACTTTGGGCTTGCCGGATCACATACAACCGGGTCCTCATTTTCATAGTCCACGCCCATTTCCTTTGCCATATCAACATACATTTCTTCACAGCCCTGCACACCATCCGCAGGGTGTACGTTCAGGGTAGTATGCATTCCTCTGTCATGGAGCTTTCCAAGAAAGCGCTTCGGATCCGGGAAAAGCTTTTTGTTCCAAGTATATCCTGTCCAGCCGCTTCCGTATTTAGGGTCCACATCAACCTGATGCCAGTCCATATCTATTACTGCTACCGTGAATGGGATATTCTTTTCATCGAATTTGTCCATCAGCTCCATATAGCTTTCTTCTGAGTATTTATAATATCTGCTCCACCAGTTTCCCAGTGCATATCGCGGAAGCATCGGAGTCTTGCCGCAAAGCCTGTAAAAATCATTGAGCGCCTGTTTATAATCATGTCCATATCCAAAGAAATACAAATCAGACACACCTTTTTTTCTTGGCTCAATCCATCCATCGTCAAGTAAAATCTGTGATTTACTGTCATCAAGAATTGAATATCCAAAGCGTGAAACAACACCGTGTCCAAGCTCAACCTCTCCGTTTACGTCATCAAGTGTACGCGCTGTACCCTGCAAATCATGCACCTTCTCGCCATAATGCCAGATGCTGTGATATGCGCTCAGGTTTCCCTTAATCTGTATACTCAGTCCGTGTGATGAGAACTCCTTCTCATTATATATCAGGTGCAGCATTGATGTATGAACCTCAATTCCATCAGCGTTACGCACCACATGATAGCCGGTCTTTGGAAAATCCCTGAACAATACTGTCTGTGTTGCCCTATCCTCGAATACGCCATCTTCACTGTATTCCAGACGGACAAGCGCCTCTGTCAGTAATGTAATCCTGTATTTTTCACCTATTATCATATTGTCCGATAATGCCACCGGACTTGTCTTTACTCTGTATATTTCCTGCATGAAATACTCCCTCTCATATAAATTACGCTATCCCTTGACAGCCGATGCCGCAATTCCTGCAATAAACTGCTTCTGGAAGAACAGATATATCAGTAAAACCGGTATGATAGATATTGCCGTTGCCGCAAAAAGTGCGCCATAATCTGTTGAATACTGTCCGTTAAACATCTTCAGACCAACTGCCAATAGCTGCTTTTCCTTGGTATTGATTACAAGATAAGGCCACAGATAGTCCTCCCATGTCCACAGGAACTGAAAAATGGCTATACTTGAAATTCCGTTTTTTGCCATCGGAAATATAATCCTGTGAAAGATATAAAACTCATTAGCACCATCCATTCTGGCAGCTTCAATAATCTCATCAGGGATTGTCTCAATGTGCTGCTTCATCATAAATATTCCAAATCCGCTGAACATAGCCGGAATAATAAGTGCCTTATAGCTGTCCATCCATCCGAATTTCTGAATCATAGTGTATTTTGGAATAATTGTTACACACCATGGAATCATCATAGTAGCCAATACAAAGCCAAATAGGATATTTCTGCCCTTAAACTTATATTTGCTTAATACAAAACCACAGATTGTACTGGTGTATACCACAAGCAGGGTTACAACAATCGTGATAAACAAACTGTTTCCAAAAAACCTCATGAAATTGAAATGCGAATTCATGCTGATGTAATTGTCTATTGTAAACTCTTGTGGAAGCAGATGTTGCTGCAACGCCATTATTTCCTTATTCTGCTTAAATGATGAGCATAGCATCCATATAAACGGATAAACTGTAACAATGCCCAATAATAGAAGGAATACATTTAAAACTATACTGCTTACTTTTTTTCTCATGATATTCTCCTCCTACTCTTCCTTGCCCGATACTTTGAAAGAAAGCACGGTAAGCACTGCGGTAATCACAAAAAGCACAAATGAAAGTGCTGATGCATATCCAAAGTTGTATTTGACAAAGGCCTCATCGTAAATAATGTAAGAAGCCAGATATGTTGATGTTCCCGGTCCACCCTCTGTCATGATGAGTATCTGAACATATGCCTGGATATACGAAATAATTGATGTAATGACTACAAAAAGTGTCATAGGCTTAAGCAACGGCAATGTAATGTATCTGAATTTCTGCCAGCCACTCGCTCCGTCAACCTGTGCTGCCTCCATGACATCTGCCGGAAGTGAGTACAGGCCTGCCATATACATGACAACCGCATATCCAAAATCCTTCCAGATGGTCATTATAATTACTGCAATCAGAGCAGTTTTGGGATTCATCAGCCAGTTGATATCGAGCCCGAATATTTTGTTGATGATTCCAATCTGTGGATTGTACATGAACTTCCATACAAATGCCACTGCAACCATAGGCGTTACTACAGGCATATAGTAAACTGCCCTGAAAAAGCTCTTATGCTTTATAAGCGTTGAATAAATAGCATACGCGATTCCCAGTCCCAGACCGACTCTGAAAACAATTACAACTACCGAAAAAATTACGGTATTGAACATTGATTTGCCGAACAATTTGCTCGTGAACACCTGCTTATAATTTTCCAGACCCAAAAACTTGTATGTTCCGCTTAACGGATTCCACTCATGAAAGCTTCCTGCAAATGCTATACCAATTGGTATTATCAAAAACACTATAAAGAAAACTACCATAGCTAAAACAACTATGTTTCTTAAAATTATTTCACTCTTACTTTGTAATGGACGTGATTTTTTAAACATTAATAATCCTCCGTGGTGAATCTCTACATGTTATTTTGCAAACTCATATAGATTCTCGACTGACTGGAATGAACTGTTCTTCATATCCTTTATAATATCAGCCTGTGCCTTGTCTAAAGCCGTATTAATATCTACTCCATTGTAGAATATATCCTCTCCGGCCTTTTTCATATCCTCCTCAACACATGAAGGCATCGGACCCGGCCAGATGTAGTGGTCAATGTGCTCTGCAAGTACCTTAAGCGATGGGTTTTTAAGTATTTCCTCATTGTCTGCAAGGGATTTCTTTGCAGGGAAGGTACTCATAGCAAGATTGAAATCTACCTGAGACTCATCATCGCAGAGGAAAAACTTTACAAAATCCTGTGCAACTGCCTGCTGATCCTTTGGTGCTTTTTTGTTTACACCGAATGTTGACTCACCGTTATATCTATTGTATGCATATGGATTTCCGTCAAATGTAGGAATTTCAAATACGCCAAAATCTATATCGCTCCATGTGGTCTTAAGTGTATTGTAATAATGTCCCCACTGAATAACCATTGCCGACTGTCCCTGTCCAAAGCTGTCTGCGCATTTATCGCCAAAATCCTTTGAACCAATCTGATCCTTGTCGTACATATCAACAAGCATCTGCATTACCTTCTTCATGGCATCCGAATTGACATTAGGTGTCTTTCCATCCTCCTTAAAGAGGTTCTCACCAAGCTGATAATTAAGACCAAGCAGATAATTCTGGTGGAAATCATTATTGAAATTGAGTCCGGCCTGGACTATATTGTCTCCATCCTTGATTGTGAGCTTCTTTGCTACCTCAATCATTTCATCCCAGGTCTTTGGAATATCATCATCTGTTAGTCCGGCTTCCTTCCACATCTCCTTGTTGTAATAAACAGAACCTGTCATCATTCCGTAATCAATGTAATAAACCTTACCATCAATCACATGGGCGTTTACTCCATTAAAGTCCTGCTCCAAATCCTCAACAGGAATATCAAGCGGAGCCATATAGTTGATAAGATTCTCATGATAGCTGTTATGTACATTGAAGAGTGCCGGTCCGTTCTCACCATCGAGTGCCAGAGGAAGCTTTGTCCAGTAATCTTCCCATGGATTATCCACCAGGTTTATCGTTACATTAGGATGAATAGCTGTGTATCTGTCAATAACCTTCTGAAATAATTCATCGCTTCCCCACTCCCACATGTCAATTGAGATATCCTTTCCATCATTAATCTCAACCGAAGGGTCATACTTCACCGTATCGCCAAATGGCTTTGTTGGTACCTTTATGTCCTTTTTAGCTGATGAAGCCGATGAGCTGCCACAGCCTGTAAGCGCTGTCACTGCCATTGTAGCTGCCATAACTGTTGCAATAAGTTTCTTCTTCATAGAAATCCTCACTTTCTTAATTCAATATCCTCTTTTTCGTTCAAATTAGTTTAGCGCTAAATCTAACTATAATCTACCACTGCCTTGTACATTCGTCAACAGTTTTTTATTTTTTCATCACTTTCCATATTATTTTCATATATTTTTTGTGCATTTTTACATATAAATTAGGGTTTTATGTAAATATTTGCAAAAACAGATTGCTATTTGCAAAATAAAAATGTATACTTAATGCAATTTATAAACCTATATTTCAAATCATATTCGGTTTATGTATAAACTTTATAGTAAAAAATTATAATACTGAATAAAAAGGAGTTTAATATGACGCTTAAGGATATTGCCGAAATGGCAGGTGTGAGCACAATGACCGTCTCAAACGTAATCAACGGAAAGACAAGCCGTGTTTCACAGAAAACAAGGGATAAAATCAATTCAATTATAGAGGAATATAATTATGTTCCGAATATGAACGCAAGAAGTCTTTCAAACAATTCCTCACACATTATCGGAGTTGTTACATTCTTAGAGGAGAAAGAATATGCTTCAGGATACAATTATTTTGAGAACCCATATGTCAGTACAATGATTGGTACAATAGAAACAGAGCTTCACAAAAACGGATACTTCACCATGCTTCAATCAGTATCCAGAAGCTCAGACATATTATCTTTGGTTAAGAACTGGAATGTCGATGGGATGATTCTGGTTTTCCCCACCTCTGCCCAAAATCTTGAAAAGCTGATGGATGCAGCCAACTGCCCTATTGCTACCTTTGACAGCAATTACTCTCACCCTAATCTCATAAATGTAATATCTGATGATGAAAAGGGCTTATATTTGTCGACCAAATATATGATAAATCACGGGCACACCGAGATTGCATTTGTAGCTGATTATGAGGGAAATATCGTCCTCACCAAACGTTTTAACGGATACAAAAAAGCTTTGGAGGACAGTCATATTCCTTTCCGTCCTGAATATATTTTCAGCTATCCACCTTCATATGAGGGCGGTATCGAAGCCGGCCGTGCCATTGCAGGCAGCAAGTCACCAATCACAGCAGTGGTAACAACTGCCGATATATGTGCTATCGGCATCATGGAGGGTGCACGTCTCGGCGGTTACCGTGTCCCGATTGATTTATCTGTCATAGGCTATGATAATTTGAATCTATGCCAGTACACCGTGCCGAAGCTTACATCGGTATCACAAAATGTACCAAAAAAAGCCCGGCTTGCAACCGAGCTTCTCCTAAAGAAAATACATGACAATGAATCAGACAGTAATTTAGGTGAGATTATGGATGTTGAGATTGTTGACAGGCAATCCGTCATCTCGCTTTATTAAGCCGATAACCGACCTACTCCCTGTGCACACGCTTGTTTTCATACATTTTCCATTATCTTGTCAAATCCTTTACCCACTTGTATTTTTTAAAATGTATGAGTGTCCACGGTATCTTTCCAACCTCATCCACACAGGTGCACGCATATACCACAACCACCGGCCAGTTCAAAAAATATGTGCCTGCAACTGCAAGCGGTATTGCTATGCCCCACATCGTAACAGCAAGAGAGTACATATCAAACATCGTATCTCCTCCCGAACCAAAGACACCGTTTATGATGATTTCATTTACCGATCGTCCAATCATGTAGAAGGCAAGTACACCGAATAACTGCTTCAGATACTCTGCAGCCTGCGGTGTGAGCTTTACAAAATGTAAAATCACCGGTGCTGAAACCGCCATAAGCACTGTCATAACAGCTCCACACAAAAATGACAGCTTTGCCATTCTGATGCCATATGCTTTTCCACGCTTTAAATTCCCTGCACCAAGCTCATTTCCTATCATAATGCCTGCTGCACTTGATATACCTGCACTGAGACAGCAAATGATATCACGCACAACCGCTGCGACGGAGTTGGCCGCTGCTGCGTCTGTTCCCATGTGTCCCATAAATGTAGAGTACGATGTAAAGCCTATTCCCCATACAAGGCTTGCTCCGAGAATCGGTCCGGAGCACTTCATAAAATCTGCTGACAGTTCCTTGTTTCTCACCAAAAGCTCCCTGATTTTAAGCCTGATATATCCCGGTCTGTAAGAAAATGTGATTGAAAGCATAAGCTCCAGCACTCTTGATATGAGCGTGGCAATTGCCGCTCCCCTCACATTCATGCTCTCGATGCCAAATGCAC
>UMGY01023050.1_pt1 | contig 9636 bp, 9 predicted proteins | sample 1965391 | NCBI WGS metagenome assembly UMGY01 (sample SAMEA4836084, study PRJEB28245) | human gut metagenome | biome: gut microbiome; material: fecal sample | place: Denmark | collected 2008 | reverse complement strand
CCGGTTTCTGACGATTCCGAGATCGTGCATTTCATACCAGAGGCTTTTGATTTTTCTGATCTGCGGGTCCGCCGTCGTGCGGAAGCCCGCTTTTCTGAGCGCGGCCAGCGCACCCCACAAGCCCGGTACCATATATACGGCAAATGCCAGAGAAGCAAGTGCCATAAAGAAACGGGGCACACTTACTTTTGTATCGTCATCATCGTGCGGGAATTTGATTTTTCCCAGCAGATACATACCCAGCAACGCAAAAATCACAATCCACAATGCCAAGAAGGTTTCACGATCCAACAGACGCCAACCGTAAGCCAAATCGGCTACAGAAAGGAACTTCAAAGCGAATGCTAGTTCCAAGAATCCCAGTGTCACTTTAATGACATTCATCCAGCCTCCCGATTTCGGCATGGACTTCAGCCATGACGGGAAGAGTGCAAAGAGGGTGAACGGCAAAGCCAACGCAATGGCAAATCCCAGCATTCCGATGGCCGGTGCCACGATACTTTCAGAAGTAGATACTTCCACCAGCAAGAAACCGATAATCGGACCGGTGCAAGAGAAAGAAACCAGTGACAGCGTGAAAGCCATCAGGAAAATACTCAACAATCCGGTAGTCTGTTCTGCCTTGCTGTCTACCGCATTGCTCCACTTCGACGGAAGGGTAATTTCAAATGCTCCGAAGAAAGAAGCAGCAAAAACCACCAGCATCAGGAAGAACAAGATATTAAATACCGCACTCGTAGACAAGTCATTCAAGGCACTGGCACCGAAAATCAATGTAATGGCCAAACCTAAAGTAACATAAATCACTACGATAGAAGCACCATACGTCCAGGCATCCCGAATACCCTTCCGTTTATCCTTGGTACGTTTCAGGAAGAAACTTACCGTCATCGGAATAATCGGCCATACACAAGGAGTAAACAAAGCCAGCAGTCCGCCTACAAATCCGGCAAAAAAGATATAAATCCATGAATGAGACTCATTGTTCACGTTTTCACCAAATGAACTTAACTCCTTAATAACCGGTTTCCAGTAGTCGGCAGCTTCACCCGCAGCCGTATCTTCACCAATGCGAAGCGGAACCAAATCCACCGATGCCGTATCTGCTAACATCAGGTCCTCTGTCGTTGCGACCGCTTCTTCCGCTGTTTGCTTTCCAGCAGCTTCCCCTTTGAAAGAAAACTCTACATTAGTAGGAGGCAAACAATTTTCGTCATTACAAGCACCATATTGCAGATAACCGCTCACTTCATATTTTCCACCTTTCAACTTGATTTTCTGCACAAAGGTAGCCGTGCCTTCAAAGAAACGAACCTGCATACCGAATATCGGGTCCATCTTGTCAATTTCCTTACCGGCAGGTTTCAGTTTTCCAACCACCTCTGCTCCTTCAATCTTATCCGTATTGAAAGTAGCCGAAATAGGACCTCCTTCAGGCAGGTCGGTAGAATATACATGCCATCCCTTTTCCATTTTTCCGGTAAATACAATTTCCACCTCATCAGCAGAAACCGATTTCCATTCAGTCTTAAACTTCACCGGTTCCTGTATCTGAGCCAGTACCGGCAAGCATAAAATGGCCATGAAAAGCCAGCTAAGTAGAATCTTCTTACTCATAAATATACCTTAGATGATGTAATAAAACTATATTCTGTAAAAAAGTAGGGCAAAGATAATCATTTTTCTTACTATAATATAAGACGCTCTATGATTCACGAACGTTTTTTATTTTTAATACGACAATTTCTATTTTCGGAATTTTCCTCTCTTGGTTAATCATAGAGTGTCCAAATAATTTTTTCCTCTTTTGTTTGCAAAATAAAAAATAATCCCTACCTTTGCACCGCCTTTGAAAAACAAGGCAACTCTCAAAAAGAGTTCTGGAGAGGTGGCAGAGTGGTCGATTGCGGCGGTCTTGAAAACCGTTGTACCGCGAGGTACCCGGGGTTCGAATCCCTGTCTCTCCGCTGATAACGCTGAATGTCAGCAAGTTAAGAATTAAACGCCCATAAAAACGCCCATTTTTGGCTTTTTGTGGGCGTTTTTACTTCCCAGCCTTAATCTTAAAGCGTCTGACGGCGTAAGTAATTCCGGCGGCGCAAGCTGCCACTATCCCGGCTAAGAAAATCCAATCAAGCAAGCCCCTTTTAGGCTTCTTTTCCTGTTCCGTTTCTACGGTCGCGGTCTTGTCCGCGCTTACTCCGGTGGTTGTCTGTGTTTCGGCTTTCTTTTCGCCTGTTTCCGTCGCTGTTGTCGCTGTCGTTTCCTTCCGGTCGCCGTTGATGGTTATTTTTCCGGTGGTAACTGACTTTATGCCGCCTTTGCTTTCCGTTCCCGGTTTCGGTTTCACTTTTTCGCCGGGATGTTGTTCGGGCGGTTCTGTCTTCGTTTCCGTACTCCCGTCGGCATACTCCGTCTTCGTGAACTCGATAACCACGTTTGTACGGTCGTTTGTTTCTGTATTGGTTATGACTTCCGCCAAACGCTTTTCTTCTTCTGTCCGGTCTGTTTCCTGTATGGCGGTTACGTTTGTCTGTTCCGTGCCTTTTGCGGTCTTCCGTGTCGTACTGCACCCGGATAACAAAGTCGGCAATGTTAGACAAATCAATAATGTAATACGGGTAATCCATTTCATACCTATTATTATATGTCCGTGAATGAATGTTTTTGTAGCGGTACGGCGTTGTACGTCAGACTTCCGTAATTGATGTACGATAGTCTTCGCAACCAACCGGCGCGGAAAACTTTCTGTGACGGGTTGCGCCTTACCAAATTTTCTATAAACTCTTCCCGTTTCCGCTTGATCAGGTCGAAAAGCTGGCGCGGTTCTTGTGCGTTGATGGCGGCTAAGGTCTTTTCCCCTACAATTCCATCAACGGCTACGCCTAACAATTTCTGCACGTTCGTAATTCCGTGCTTGCCGCTTCCCCATACCCAATCTACCACAATGTTTGCGACTGATTGGCTTTCTATCCGGTCGGCTTTCCACCTGTCCCAATAGTGCGGCTTCATGACACGGCTAACCGCGTCTTCCTCTGTAATCAAACGCAAGTCGCTTACGTCTATATCCCCGTCGCCGTCCTTATCGTAGCCTACTTGCTTCCATGTGGCGATGGTTACTCCTTTGTTCGTTGCTCCTCCTTTGTCGTTTGGATGGTTTGAAAATCCGCCTTCCCAACTTAAAATGAAGGGTGCTAAAATTTCAATCTTTGCCATTGCTGTTTACTTTTTCGTTAATATGCTCTTTGTTAATACTACGCTTCCGCTCTGAAAGGGCTTTGTTTACTCCACCTCCTGCCATGTATGCGCCAACGCAAAGAAGGAATATACCCAACCCTTCGAGGTCGGTTTCCAAATGCCCGTTACTGCACACATCCCACACGAGGCAAAAGCAAATGCAAAGCCCTATCAATGCGCCAACCAATACGGAAAGCACGAGGGCGAAACTCTTGCTACTGTCATAGCTGTTAGCCCTTATTAGGCTTTTCAAGTATTCCGTTATCCTCATTGTTCCTTTCCCTTTGGCTGTCTGTTGCTTCTTCCGTGTCGCCTTCTTTATAGAAAGCATCGTAATCGCCGTTCGCAAGTTTTTTTAACCGGCAATAAGTCCGCTTGGGCAAACGCCCTTTGAAACATTCATCATCGGGTCGTACACAAACATTGTGTTCCGCTTCCTTCAACGCGAGCCGCAATTCGTTGTTTTCGCGAATTAGGGCGTTATTCTCTCGCTCCTGTTCGTGCAACTGAACATACAGCTTATCCATGCGCCCGTTAAGCTCCTTAATCTTTTGGTCTTGCTGTTCTATCCGCTGCTGCAAACTTTCTACAAGTTTTTTCATTACGCCCAACTCACGTTCTTCTTTCTCAACTTCTTTAAGCCCGGCTTCCGCCTGTGCCTTGCGCCTTTCCGGACGCATGAAGAAAAGGAACTTAATCAGACTTATGCCGCCAAGTGATGCGACTATGCCGACAATCACGTTTACCGTTTCTGTTAATGTCCCCATAGGCTTATGCGCTTTCGTCCAATCCTACCGTAGCAAGGTCATCCCTTACCATCTGCTTTATCTCCGCAACGTGCGCGAGGTAGGTCTTGTAGTCGTTTACGGCTTTCGTCTTACGGTCTTCGTCCGTTTCTATTCCCAACTGTGCGGCGTAGTAGTCGTTAATCAAAGAAAATTCTTCGGTTTCGTCTATCTCGCTGCGTATGATGGCGCGTGTCAAGTTCTCGTAAGTCGGCTTTTCCCACACCTGCACAGTATCATAGTCGTAAACGGTCTTTTCTCCTACTTCTTCGTCTTCTATCTTTCTTTCCGTTACGTTGTAGTTGTAATGGAATGAGCCGTTACCCAAATCTTGGATAATAGCCGGTCTAACGTTTGAATTTGATTTCATAAGGTGAAATTTTATTTAACTTGTTAATAAAATACTCGCTATCGCTATGTTTCGCCCAGCCCCACCACGCGGCAACGGCTTGCATAAACTGCGCTTCGCCTATCGGCTTCTTACGTTTCCTCAACTTGGCTACCTTCCGGCAAAAGTTCTGTTTGATACGCTTTCTTAGCCGTGTTTCGTTGTGGTAAAACACATAACCCAAAAAGTCAATGCCGCGCCCGTGCCGGTCTTTGTGGTCTTTCGCTACCGGGAAAATCTGTTTGTTGTCTTTGACAAACAGATTTAGTTCCGTGTTCAAATACCGTTCAAAGTCGGCAAGCAAGGCACGTAATACCCTTTTGTCGCTGTGCAATACTACAATATCGTCGGCGTATCTGAAATAATACCTTACGCGCTTGGTTTCCTTAACCCAATGGTCAAAGTACGCAAGCATGAGGTTTGCTAAGAATTGGCTTAGGTAGTTGCCGATGGGCAGCCCGTCCGCGCTATCTATTATTTCGTCAAGAAGTCTAAGTAGCCGTGTGTCCTTAATCTTCCGGCGAACAATCCGTTTTAATATAGCGTGGTCAATGGAAGGGTAAAACTTCCGTATGTCAATTTTCAGACAATAGGCGCAACCGGGTTTGTCCCGGTCTATCACGTGCCGTAACTTGTCCGCTGCCGCTTGTATTCCTCGCCATTTGATGCAACTGTATGTGTCCGCCGTGAATATGGACACCCATACAGATTCTAACACGTTCATTACTGCGTGGTGTACAATGCGGTCGGGAAAGTACGGTAGTCTGAAAATCTCACGTTCTTTTGGTTCGTAAATAAAGAAGGTGCTATATTCCGAAGTCTTGTAAGTTCCTGCCTTCAATGCTTCGTGCAAAGCCAAAAGGTCGGCTTCGGCGTGGCGGTCATGTACCTTAACGCCGTAGGTGTTAAGTTTGCCCTTACGAGCCCGCTTGTCTGCGAGCCGTAAGTTTTCCAAACTTATAATTTTATCGTATAGGTTGCCCAACCTTTTCATAACTTGCTTTGCTGATTAAATGGGGTTCTTCGGTTTCCCTACCAAATCCCGTTAATGTTTACTGTTTTCCGCCTTTTTGTCGGCGCGGTCTTTGTCCTTATATTGCTTTACAGAAAGTATCAGTATAGCTGAGAGCCGATGTTCGCATTCGTATTCGAAGCCGTGTTATTCGTATTCGCATACGAGAGCCCGGCATTCGCGCTGTTATTCGCGTTACCACCGAACAAGACACCCGAAGAACAAACAACCGTCATATTTTTACTCAAAGTAATAGCGTGTTCCGCTTGCTCTCATCGTAACCCGGCGAGGGAAAGCGTTCCGTTTCTTTATCTCCTTTAAAACGTACTTTATTTCGCTTGAATTGGTAAAGAACTTTTCGGCTTCGCTGTCTTTGTCATCCCGGTTCTTCTTTATCTTCACTAAGAAGCGTTCCGCGCCGAATTTCGTTTTAACTCCTTCTATGAAGTCGCAAACCCAAAACGTAAGGTTGATTAATTTCTGCTGGGTCGTTTCCCTGCAGTTGAAATGCTTGTTTCCTTCGTCTTGCGGAATTGCCAAAAAACGACAAACTGCCGTCATCTTCCTGCTGTTCCTTCCGGGTATTGTTATTTTCGTTCATGACTGAATTTGTTTTTAGTTCTGTTATACCCCAACCGCCAATAATGGCGCGGCGGTTGGGGCGTGTTTTCTGTTGCCGTTTCGTGACGTAATGCTACGCCGGAATAAAGCAAAGCCGAGAGCCGATGTACGCATTCGTAAACGAAGCCGCGGTATACGTATGCGCAAACGAGAGCCCGGCATACGCGCCGTAAGACGCGCGCCCACCGAACAAGACACCCCTCATAGCCGCTCCGGAAGCCGGTATATTGGTATAGAAGTAGTCCGCAAAGTGGGTTGTAGAACTTGCGCCTACCTCCGTCGGCATAATGTCGCCGTGTTCGCCTATCATCATTCGCTTAACGTACCCCTCTTTTCTCGGCAATTCTCCGCGCAAATCGTAGTCGTTATAACTACTGTCTTGGAACTTGGAAGGGTTTAAGCAAACGTAGAACTTCGATAAAGCTCCGTCCGTGTCGCTTTGTATCTCGCACTTGCAGCCGTCCGTCCACTTCCACAAATGCCCAAACGGATTTTCTACACCTCGATAAGAAGGTACGTTTACCTTGGTTACTACCCCCGTGTCGTATTCGTCCGGCATCGTGAACTCAACTATTCCGGTACGGTTTCCCAAACTGTTTGTAAAGCCGCAAGGCACAAACGGGTAATAACCGTTGTAGTTGTTCCATTTCGTACTGTTCAATGTGGTAACGCCGTCTCCCAATCCGCCTTGCTTGTACCCCTCGCTTGTAGGTTCTGCGTTGTATGCGGCTTGGCAGTTCCTGTTTGCGTATTCAATGACGAAAAGCCAATACAAAGCCACTTGCGCGGCGTAAAGGTTGCAATTCCAACCGCAACCGTTAAGCCCGGCTTCGCCTCTGTTCCGTGCGTACTTGCGGAAGTTGGTTAGGCTCGTTTGTGTAGCCGGAAGTCCTAACAGGCTTCTATAAGTGCCGTCCCATGCCGAATTGTTGTTACCTCCCCGGAAGTTGGCGGTTTTGTTTACCACACTTGCAAGTTTCGGCGTTGAGCTTGTTGTGCGGTCTATGGTCGCTTCGTATGCGCTGATGTACATTTTCGGTACTTCGTGGAAGCCCGGAAGGTTGTACAAGGAAATAAGCGCGGTTATGATTGTCCCGTCAAACTCGAATTTGCGGTAGTGCTTCGGTATCTCTACCATGACTTGCCCGGTAGTTCCCGTAAGGTCTGCCGTTGCGCCTGTATCTGTCTTTGTGCTGTCTGTCGGGTGCAAGTATGTTACTACTTCTCCGCTGTCGTTAATCAAGCAACGGCGCATCAATGACTGCACCGGCAGCGTTACGTGCAATTCCGGTCGCCCAACTCTCGTTAGTGCCGTGTCTGCTACATTCACGTTGATTTGCACCCCGTAGTAATAATCGTAGGGAAATGCTGGCTTCGTGTTGCCAATACCTATAAATATACCCATATCCAAATGTTTTAATAGCCCCAAACGAGGGCGGTTGCTGAACTTGTCTTTTTAATCTCTCGTATGATTTCGGGATTCCAACCCGTTTCAAACCGTGTGCTTATAAATTCCCCTTCGGGCATTCCCCAAAGGTTCACTTCAAGCACTACCGCCGTTTCGCCATCGTTCTTCAAGCAAAAAGGCGTGTCCATTCGGAAGTTTCCGCCGGAAAAGTCCACCGTTCCGGCTACCGAAATTTGTGCGCTTACTAAGTCGCCGTTTCTGTTTTGCATAACTTTTTCTTTTTAATGTCCTACAAAAATATCAATAAGCGGTATTAAGTTGATACGTCCGCTAAGTGTTGGCGAAGTGTTTGTACCCCGAAGCCGTGAAAATCGGCGTACAAATCACTCTTACCGCTTATTTCGCCGTGATTTCTATGTTATTCCCTCATGCTAAGGCAGTACGCATAATAACTGCTGCTACCGTCCCAAACTAAAAGGAACTCGCGTATATCTCCCTTAGCCATATTCCATTTATTGGTGTTGTTGTTGCCGTTATTATCCATCATATACGGGTAATAGTTACTGTTCATTGCGTTACCTCCCGAACTGTTCTTTACGAAAGTATTTCTACCACAAACGTAACCGGTTTGCGTACTTGTCCGGTCGCAAATGATGACTATACGCACCGCAAACGCCGTAGAATTGCTTATGCCCAATACGGTACAAATGGAGTCACGTCTTGGCAATCCTATACCCGAATTGCTGTAAATAAACCTCGGCATCAACTTGAACAAAGTAGGCTTTGTGGCATCGCCCGGTACAAGGCAATTATTTGATGACGGCGTTAGTTTGGCTATCCCGTAATCTACGATGTAACTGTTACTCACTATTGCGCCGTTGCTTACTATTCCTATATTAGTGTTTGCGCCGGAAACGTTGATAAGTATTCCGTAGTTAGTCCCGAAAGAATTAGGCGTATTGTTTGTAAATCGTCCAACTCCAACAATTCCCGTTGAAGATGGAAGCACGTTTGTACCTATGGAAGCCCAACGGTAAGAGTCGGAAAACTTTATAAAGCTGCTATACAAAGAAAATCCGCTTCCGGTTGTTGCCCCCGAAGACGAAGCTACGCCGATTCTTCCGCTTGCAATCGCAAAACCGCCTATCGTTCCGGCGTTGGCATAAATCGTTCCGGTTATCGTTCCTTTGGTGGCTACAAAACTTCCGTCCTGCAATACCCGGTAGGGTGCGGTATTCCGGTTTCCGTAGCTGGCACCAGCCCAAAACCTAACGCTTGATTCCGCCGTTCCATTTCCCGTAATGCCTGCCTTTATACTTTGGTCGTTTCCTGCAAGCTGCACCGTTCCGGCGGTTACTATTCCACCGTCTATTACGGTTTGTGTGTTGTCGTAATAAACGGCTTCTACCCAGTCGTTGGCTATATAACTACCCGAAGTTCTTGCCCTTATGCAACGTTTCAAAATCCCGTCTGCCTTTCCGCCTGTCAGCCAAAGGTCGCCAATATCGTAAGGAGGTCGCGGCGTGGAAACAAAAACGCGTCGTTTCCCGTCCGCCGTGTCCTGTGCTTTGCTCGCTGCTTCGTATGCATCTATGGCTTTTTGGTCTTCTATCGTAGTCCATGCGTAAGATGAACTATACCGCTTTAATAGCTTGGTCGTTGAACTATACCACATATCGCCTACGTGCTTTTTCTTCAAAGCCGTAGTAGTCCATGCGCTTGCCGGGTCGGAAGTCTGAAACCAACTTTCTATTTTCCCGTCTATTTGGTTCGTCAAGTCATTGACTTTCGGGTTAAAATTGTTGTTTATAAAGTTAGTCAGTCCGCTATCGTCCGTGTACTTGCAAGCCTTTACCCAATCTGATGCATTGTAGCTGCCGGAAGCTCGCGCGGTTCTGCAACGCATAATGTCGCCTGTACTTCCTTGTACCCATAAGTCGCCAACGTCGTAGGGTGTTGTAGGCGTTGATACGAATATGCGCCGTTTTGTTCCTGCAAGTTTCAAAGCATCGTTAGCAAGTGCCAACGCTTGCGCTACTTCGCTGTCCTGTAATTCCTGCCAACTGTAAGTATTCCCGTTTTTTACCCAACGGAAGACCTTACCCGTTTTCGTATTATAGAACAGGTCGCCTAAATGCTCATCTTTCAGCTGCGTGGTATTCCAATTTTTCGCCGGTGCGTTGCT
>UMGY01010399.1_pt1 | contig 9944 bp, 10 predicted proteins | sample 1965391 | NCBI WGS metagenome assembly UMGY01 (sample SAMEA4836084, study PRJEB28245) | human gut metagenome | biome: gut microbiome; material: fecal sample | place: Denmark | collected 2008 | reverse complement strand
AGGATCGGCCGACTTCGCCGTCCAAAGCGGAGAAACTACCTCGGCCGAAGTAAAATGTACTATTGCAAATACGTTGGCGACGGTTGCGTTCTCGCCCGAGTTAGCAAACGTTGTAACCGACTATAAAGTAAAAATATTTACTACGACCGGCGAGCTCTCATTTACAGAATCTACCGTCGATTCCGTGGGATACTATATGCTCAACGGGAAAGACCGCAGCTTGGCATGGAGTTTCGAAGGGAAAAAAACAGACGGTAAAAACTATACCCAATCGGGAGTTGTCGAAAACGTAGTTAAAGCGACGAAATACGCATTCACATTCAGCTATAACGCCGACAACGCAGCGACTGGAGGTACATTCATCGACGTCAAAGTAAATGAATCGACCGTAGACTCCACCCATAACGTAGTGATTACACAACGTCCGCAAATTGTCGGAGACAAATTCGATATAACCCAACCGCTTTATTACGAAACGAACAGCGGCAAAGAAACTGCGATTTGGGTGAATGCTGCTACCAAACTGAAAAATGTAAAACTTTCTTGTGAGCAATTCCCCTCCTTAGGGCTCTCGACCGATACCATCGATTTCCTGTCGGCCCCCGAAGACATCATCACGGAATTTCAAACCAAAGGCATCGGCGCTAAACACATCTATCAAGAAGATAAAGACCTTTCGAACGCAAAAATCACACTGTCCGAAAGTTTTATAAAATCGCTCCCCGACGGAGAATATATCTTCACGGTAAAAGCCGTCGATGCAAATGAAAAAGAAAATACGCGGATTTTGACGATAGTCGTATCCGATGCCATAGTCGTTACGGAAGCCCCGGCAAGATCTGGTATCTGGGCAAAGAAAGCCACGCTATCAGGGACTTTGGTAAAAGAAACATCGGAAACTCTCTCTTTCCAATATCGCAAATCCGGTTCGCAAGAATGGATATCCGTTCCTGCCGTCCTGTCGGGAACAAGTATATCTGCCGAGGTAACGCAACTCGAACCGGGAACGACATACGAATATCAAGCCGTTGCAGGAACACAAGCCTCGGTAAAAACGATAACGTTCACTACCGAAGAAGCGACGACACTGCCCAACAGCAGTTTTGAAGATTGGCATACCCCGGACAAAGCAATGGTAATATACCCGCAAGGAGGGGAAATGTTTTGGGATAGCGGTAACCACGGTTCTGCGACGATGAATAAAAACGTGACTACACCCGACGAGACCTACAAACACAGCGGTAAATATTCCGTTAAATTACAATCTCAATTTGTTGGTATCATGGGTATTGGCAAATTTGCTGCCGGAAACTTGTTCACCGGACAGTTTATCGGACGAGACGGTACGAACGGTATTCTCGATTTCGGACGAACATTTACCTCGCGACCGTCCAAACTTCGCGGATATATTAAATACACACCGGGAATCGTAGACTATTCCGAAACTGATGCCCTTACAAATGGCGCAACGGACATAGGTAGTGTCTATATCGCACTTGGAGACTGGGATGCTCCGGTACGTATCACGACAAAAGATAAAAACCTGTTCGATAAAAACGACGAAAAAATAATTGCCTATGGCGAATGGGATTTAACAACCCAAACACAGGGAGAAGACGGCGGACTTTTGGAATTCGAAATTCCTATCGATTACCGTTCTCTCACCCGTATTCCCAACTACATTGTAATCGTGGCCTCTGCCAGCAAATACGGAGACTACTTTACAGGTAGCACGGGTAGTACCATGTGGCTCGACGATTTAGAATTGATTTATGAATAAACTCATCTCTGCGATATGCTCATCTCTGCTTTTGGGGGTAAGCCTTACTACGGTTCACGCTCAGGAGTTCGACCGAGGTATTGTATTAAATACATTCATACCCAAAGGACAATGGGTAGTAGGTAATTCCATATCCTATTCCGAATATAGCAACGATAACTACCAGTTCCTTGTCGTTGAAAACATGGACGGTATAGGCTACACATTCAAAGTGAGTCCCATGTTTTGCTACATCGTCAAAGATAATTTGGGATTGGGAGGTCGGTTTGCCTATGAACGAAGCCTAACGAAGCTCGACAATGCCTCCATCAAAATAGGCGACGATCGCAGCTTCGACATGGACAACGTGTATAGTCTGAGCCACTCCTATTCGGGAATGGCGATCATGCGTAACTACATCAGTATCGGGAACAGTAGCCGTTTTGGAATTTTCAACGAACTGCAACTCTCTTTGGGTGGTGGAGAATCGAAAATGGTAAACGGGTCGGGAGAATCTCTCACAGGAACATTCGAGCGTTCGTTCAACTTCAATATCGGAATAGCGCCGGGGCTCATGGCATTTCTCAACGACTACACGGCCATCGAGGTAAACGTCGGCTTATTAGGTTTTAATTACAGTCATGTCAAACAGACCACCGACCAAGTTTATACCGGCAAACGGTCTCAAAACATGGCAAACTTCAAAGTCAACATCTTTTCTTTGGGTTTAGGTATCGCTTTTTATTTATGAAAAACTTAAAATACATATTGATTTTAATAGGAATACTCATTCCCGGACAAATATTGCTTCATGCCGAAGAGCAAGATTCGACAACCGTCATTCCCGATACAGTAACCATCGTTCCGGGAAACACTTCTGCCGCCACGTCCGAGCCCGACACGATCGCCGAAAAACACGGGCTCAGCAGAAAAAAATACAAACGGGGATTGAAAAACTATCTGCTCATTCCCCAAAAGCAATGGATCGCAGGTTTGACTCTCTCGCACGGAGAATTCGACAGTAAAGACAATAACCTCCTGATCTTCATCAAAAATTTTAATTTCAAAGGCAACATAACTACCCTGAACCCATTCGTAGGCTATTTCATCAAAGACAACGAATGTATAGGTATAAAACTCGGATACAGTCATTTAAGTGCAAACTTAGACAATTTGGATATAAACATCGACGACGATATGTTCAATTTGGGCGATATACGTTATTTAGGCGAGACCTTCTCGGCCGCTCTGTTCCATAGGGCATATATCGGAATCGACAAAAACAAACGCTTCGGCTTCTTCAACGAAACGGAATTAGCCTTTTCAAGCGGTTCGAACCGCTTTGTAAGAGGGAGCGACGAGTCATTGAAAAATACCAAAACAACGACATCTGAAATCAAATTGGGGTTAAATCCGGGATTCTGCGTATTTATCATGAACAACATCAGTACCAGTGTTTCGTTCGGAGTAGCCGGATTACGATACGGAACGATCAAACAAACGACGAATAACGAAGAAACCGGAAGTCGTAGATCGAGTGGAGCCGATTTCAAAATAAACTTGTTCAACATCAACATTGGCATGTGCCTGCACATATAGAAGTAAAATGAAACGAAACTATATACACATCATATACTCTCTTTTATGTACACTCCTCTTATCGGCTTGTATTAAGAACGATATTCCCTACCCCCGCATCAAAGCGCAGATATTAGGGATCTCCGCCGACGGACAAATCGGTACAGCCGCTATCGACAACGACAAACGCATGGTAACGATGGAATTGTCCGATACGGTCGATTTGCGACGAGTACATATCGAACCCCTCGATCTCACCGAAGGAGCCGTATCCGATCTTCCTTCCGATTCGATTATCGACCTCTCCAAAAGTTACACGTTGACCCTCTCCATCTATCAAGACTACACATGGACGATAAATGCCACCCAAAATATCGAAAGAAGTTTCAGAGTAGAGGGACAAATAGGAGCGCCGGTATTCGATGCCCATAATCACAGAGCCATTGCCTATGTCAACAAAGACATCGATTTAGCGAACATAAAAATCACCGAACTCGTTTTAGGCCCTCAGGGAATAACCTCATATTCTCCCGAAAAAGAAAAACTCACCGATTTTTCTTTGGGATACCAAAAAGTCATTATCGTATACCACGGTATTATGGAAGAATGGACCCTATATATCGTACCATCTGAATCCGAAATATCTACCGACGGGGTCGATGCTTGGACGAATGTAGCTTGGCTGCACGGTAGCGGAAAAGAAGATGCCGAAAATGGATTCGAAATAAAAGAAGCGACAGCCGGCACATGGGAAAAAGTCCCCGACGAATACGTCACACACGATAAAGGAAGTTTCACCGCTCGCATGATACATTTGAAAGCCAACACGACCTATGTATGCCGAGCCGTATCTGGTGACTTGACAGGGAACGAAATAACATTTACGACCGGAAGCGCAGCCGAACTTCCCAACGGAAGTTTCGACGATTGGAACAAAGTAGGAAAAGTCTGGAATCCATGGGCCGAAGGAAGCGAAAACTTCTGGGATACAGGCAATAAAGGAGCCACTACATTGGGTGACAGCAATACACAACCCACCGACGACACTTGGTCGGGAACCGGACAAGCGGCTAAATTAGCGACCAAGTTCGTAGGAATAGGTTCCATCGGGAAACTGGCTGCCGGGAATATGTACACAGGAAATTACCTCCGTACAGAAGGAACCAACGGGGTGCTCAACTTCGGAAAACAATTTACCCAACGTCCCACACGGCTAAAAGGATATTTCAAATATACCTCGGTCGAGATAAACAAATCGAACGACGAGATGAAATATCTTATCGGACAACCCGATACCTGCCAAATCTTCATAGCACTCGGGGATTGGAGCGAGCCGGTCGAGATACGCACAAAACCAAGTGACCGCAAACTATTCGACAAAAACGACCCGCATATTATCGCTTATGCCGATATGTACAGCGGGAAATCCGTAACCGAATACACACCGTTCACTCTTGAACTCGAATATCGAGATACCGACCGGATTCCCACCTATATCGTAGTAGTAGCATCAGCTAGTAAATATGGCGACTATTTCACCGGGGGTGACGGTAGCGTACTCTTCTTAGACGATTTCACGCTCGAATACGATTACTGATCGGCGATTTCCGGTGAATCCAAAAGCCGAAAAAGGGAAAAACCATATCTGACACTCCGCCCCTACTCCGAGGCCGATGATAGAAAATCTCGTATGATTTTTGCAGACAAGGCAATAAGACTTCTCTTGGCAAACAAGAATCCCACCACCTTCGCCCCTGCCCTATCCCGCAACATTACGGGGAGTTGCAGAGCAATAAAAAGGAGGTGGCACAAAGAAACAGAAGGGTTGGAAAAAATGAAATATTTAGCATTCAACCTCTCCCCCTGCCGTGTCCCGTGGCATTGCAGAGTGTCACAAAACAGCGTGGGAAAAAGGCAACTTTTCAATCCTCCTCCCCTGTGTTTTGCACAGCGAAATATAGGAAGGTGGCCGAAGGACGGAGGGGTTAAAAAACAGTATAGCAACATTGTTGTAAGATTTCCATATCCTCCCCTGCCGTGTCCCGCAGCATTGCAGAGTGTCACAAAACAGCGTGGGAAAAAGGCAGCTTTTCAATCCTCCTCCCCTGTGTTTTGCACAGCGAAATATAGGAAGGTGGCCGAAGGACGGAGGGGTTAAAAAACAGTATAGCAACGTTGTTGTAAGATTTCTATACTCCCCCTGCCGTGTCCCGTAGTATTGCGGGGAGTCGCAAAGCGATAGGAAAGACCCCGAAGGGACGATAGTTCCTGAGGAGAGGGGTTAGAAATAGAAAAACATAAGTGTTACACAATCTATTTCTTCTTCTCTTTCGCAAATTTAATCGGCACTCTCGGTCGAGACAAAGCACGAATAACCAACCACACCCCGGCGATAACGAACGGAATACTCAATAATTGCCCCATATTCAACAACATGGCCTCCTCGAACGCCTCTTGATTGTTCTTGATAAACTCGATACAAAAACGAGGTAGAAATATGCCTATCAAAAAGGTCCCGAAAATAAGACCCTCCCGTTCCTCCGCATTACGTTTCCAATACATATACAAAAGCAATCCGAACAGAAGCAAATAACACAAAGCCTCATAAATCTGGGTAGGGTGCGACGGTTCCGTAAAAATAGGAGCAGCACCCTTCATCCACTCCGATAAATTCTGTATGAACCGGAATCCCCACGGCAAAGTCGTCACATGTCCGTAAATCTCATGATTCATCAAATTACCCGTACGAATAAGCGCAGCGACCAAAGCGACCGGAACGACCAATCGGTCAAAAGTCCACAACATATTCCGGTGAGTAACCCGTCGGGAATATAGCCAAATGGCGATAATAATCCCTATCGCACCTCCGTGACTCGCCAAACCGCCTTCCCACACTTTCAATATTTCTAAGGGGTGCTGCGAATAATAATCCCATGCATAAAACAAGCAATGTCCCAAGCGAGCGCCCAAAACCGTCGCGATTACCACATAAATAAACAACGAATCGAGCCATTTCAGGTTCACCTGCTCATGACGAAACATGCGTTCCATCATGTTGTAACCGACAATAAAACCGATAGCAAAAAACAATCCGTACCACCGTATCTCGATAAAACCGTCGTAAAGAGCCGGATTAGCAGTCCATGTAATAAATTCAGTCAACATATTTTAGTAAAAATAAAACCCTACCGATATTGGCAGAGGCAAAGATAGTGCAAGGTGAGCGCAGAAACAAACGGAAATTTTATTTCCGATTTGGCTATACCGAACCGCAACCTATCTTCGTATGTACAAAGATAGTACACGCCGAATATAAAAACAAATCTATTAGCTAAGACCCAGCCTATATTTAACCCAACCAAAGATACGAAAAACAATAGAAGGAAAAATGATAAAACCATTTCCCCTTCTATTGTTTGTTACAATCCCGTCGAATAAACAAATTCATTTAGCTTATACCAACCGACGCACCAACTCGTCTCGATCACCATACAGTAAATCGATAACAGGAATTTCGATTAACGTATAGCAACCGGGACGTTGCAACATAGCGGCACGAGCCGTACATACTAAAACCTGAGCTGTCAATGCCGGATTATTGATAGACATATTGAACTCGAACCGCTGGTTCTGTGTCTTTCCCGAAACACCCTTCCGGGTCATGTTCACCCCATGCCCCATATCTTTCAAAGCATCGACACTCTCCACCTGCATGACATGCGTTTCATCATGGGCGAAATAATCGTCAGTCTTTATAGCGTGAGCCACCTCTTCGAATGTATAACCCTCTTCAAGTTCGATATAAACCATACGACGATGTATACCCGTTCCCAAAGGTATAGTCATCGATAAAGCCGCTTTTACTCCGGCGATAGCCTTCACGGCGACCGTATGTCCCATACTCATACCGGGACCGAAATTAGTATACGTGATACCTTTGGGGGCACAAGCCTCCATAAGGGCTCGCACGACCGAATCCGTTCCGGGATCCCAACCCGCCGATATAATAGCGACCGAATTGTATTTCTTCGCTGCCGCATCGAGCGTTTTGCGCAAATCGCATATCTGTGTGTGAATATCGAAACTATCCACGGTTCGTATACCCTTTTCGAGAGCCTTGATAGCGAAATGTTCCACTTCGCGAGTAGGCGTACAAAGAATAGCGACGTCCACATCTTTCAACTCGTCGAGAGAAGACACTACCGGATAAGCCGACAATTCTATGGGAACCTCCGAAACACGACGACGGACTATACCCGCTATTTCAAAATCAGGAGCGACTTGCAAAGCATCTAAAACAAAATGCCCTATATTGCCATAACCGACAATGGCAGCTCTAATCTTTTTCATATTCTATTCATTTAAATTACGAGGCGTAAAGATACAAAAAATCTGTAAAACCCAATTCTTGCATATAAATTTCTAACAATTTCCCCAAACTCCATACAAAAAGAGCTAAACATTCCATCTCGCTTTTCAGTTTGTAAACATCATTTCCTCATGAGAAGTTCCAAAAACAGTTCGAAAATTTCGGAAACCCGTCCCACCCCTTCGTCGAACCCCGTTATGAAATACAATGACATATTACGAATAGAAAGGAAAGCCCTTTTTGAACAAAAAAACATCGATAAAGTAGTACACAAAAAGCTCTCTTTATCGTCTTTATAAAAAAGAACTTACATCTGATTACCAGTTAAACGACACTTCGACCTATGAAATCAAGAAAAAATCTTTGGCAATACACCGTAATATTGTCCATACTGAATATATTTTTTATAACCGCTCAGACATCTCACAATCAAAATATCTATGCCGATTTCAATTTCAGCCGAAACGATACGACTCACGACAAGTGGACGAAATCGATCGAAATAATCACACCTCGATTACGTACAGTTATCACCGACGACACAAAAATCACATTGAGAGCACCGGGAATGAATCGAGTATATGCTTATTGTTGGCAACAACCCACGACAGGACAACCCAATAAATGGGGGCACGATGTAAATCTCACCCCGGGAGGAATTGAAACAAAAGGAGCTGAAAAGGTCTCTTTCGTCTTTCCAGCCCGGGACTTCCCCTACGGCCCTACAAATATCCGCATATACGCAAGTAACAACGAGGGGAAAAAAGATGTATTTGAGTTACAGCTCTACAACAAAGCCGGTAAAAAATGGAATTACGGTATACCGGATACCGTTCCCTCTCAGGCCAAAGGACTGAAACTCGTATTTGAAGATGACTTCGATAATGAATTATCCATATCCAATGACGGCAAAAACGCCCGGTACTGCGCTCACAAGCCCCGATACGGAGATTTCAGCGGTTGGCCATTTTCCGATGTTGACAGCTCTGATAATCCTTTCGAACAAGTCGACACCTATTTGAAAATTAAAGCCCGTAAAAGAGCCGGAACAAAAGGAAGCTCAGGACTAATATCGTCTGTAAATATGGACGGTGAAGGATTTTTCACAAAAGCCCCCTGTTATCTCGAATGTAGGTTTACCGCCCAGTCTGCACCCGGTACTTGGCCTGCATTTTGGACTCTCACCAATATCGACCGAGGCATCAATGGAGACGAACTGGATATTGTCGAAGCCTATGGAGGGGTAGGAAAAGGTAATCCCAACCACCCGGGCTACTCCATCACGAGCCATTTCTGGGGACAAAAAGAACCCGATGGGACATATAAAAAACGCTTTAATAAACGAGTTCCCATCATGGAACTGGGTGGAAAATCATATTGGTCCACCACCTTCCACACCTATGGTCTATATGTAGGACAAGACGAAACGATATACTATTTCGACGGTATCGAAGTACTGAGGCATCCAACGAACGACATATCAAAAGAAAAACCGCTTTTCTTCCTGATAAACTATGCGATCGGAGGAATAAGCGGTTGGCCTATCGACCTCGAACGTTTCGGGAATGCATCGGATATGTATGTAGATTACGTACGAGTATTCGCCGAAAACGACATTCAATATTCCATACCACTTCCAGAAAAAAAATAAAAATCACAAATCCCATCAATCATGAAAAACAGACTGTTATCCTACGGAATCATTTCCCTCGTTCTCGGTTTGACATCATGCCATACCAACGATTCTGTAAAATTCCAATTCGACAGCAAGAAAATCGTGTCGGGTAAAAAAATCGCGATAAAAGACATCGCACCCCAACTACCTACCGATTGGGACGAGTATGACTATGTAACCATAGAATTTCGTTCCACCACGCCACAGCGATTTCAATTAGGATTCACCACCGACTCAGGATACAACGAACTACGACTTATATCATATGTTCCCAACGCATGGAACAAATTAACCATTCCACTGAGATTTTTCAGAGAACTACCCGTTGCCAAACACGATATAGCAGCAACTTCCAATCAACCGAGAATAACAGGCTGGATCAACTTGGGAGGGAAACGAGGCCCTTTGACAGGAGTAGATTCAATAGGCATACGCATGAGAGCCCCTATCGATAACCCTACGATCGAACTGCGATCGATCGCTTTGTCAAAAGACGATCCCGGCGACAGGTACTTAGAGAATAAGCCCGCTTTCGACAAGTTCGGTCAATGGAACTTGGGCGA
>UMGY01036115.1_pt1 | contig 9998 bp, 7 predicted proteins | sample 1965391 | NCBI WGS metagenome assembly UMGY01 (sample SAMEA4836084, study PRJEB28245) | human gut metagenome | biome: gut microbiome; material: fecal sample | place: Denmark | collected 2008 | reverse complement strand
TTCGTTTCCTCCCCCTCCGCCACTGGATGAGACCTTGGCTTGGTGCGGTTGTACGCACAACTCCATGAGTGTGCCGATGGTCACTTGAACGATGTTTGAACCGGGTTCAGTAGGGATGTTTCCGTTGCCGTCCGCTTCCGCTTTGGCCGGTGACGGCTCTCTTATAAAAGTATCAGCCGTATTGTTGTGGAATCCCACATCCTGCCGAGTCGGTTGTGGCTGTTCTTGCACACGGGGCTGCCATTCCATGCCCTCGGCAATGTGGCTTCCGAACAGCTTGTCTAACTTATAAAAGCTCATGCTCCGGTCTATCCGTGAGCCGCTGAATGAGATTTCATTCTTCGTGAACGACACACCGATTATTTTACCTTCGTTCCTATTGTATTTGAAATTCACCCCGATACCCTGTTTTGCCAGCATGTCACACAAATCCGACCAGCAGTTACAACAGGGTAATGCCGCCTTGATAGCGTCATAGATTTGGTATTTCACCTTGTCCTTACCACGCAGGCGGTCACGTTTCACGTTCATCTTGCCCTTGGAGAAGTACAGTCCGTATTCCCTCGTGAGAGCTTTGCATACTTTTACATTACGCACATTATCGTTGCTGTCACTGATGGTGTTCCCGTCATTGTCCACCCTGTTGGCCACGATATGCAGATGCTGGTGTTCCCTGTCGGTATGGCGGCACACGATATACTGGGTGTTCGTTATACCCATGCGCCGCATATACTCACGGGCGATTTCGACCATCAGGGCATCCGTCAGCTTGGGTGTGTCCTCGTGTGCGAAGTCCAGCGAGATATGGTACACCGGATTTTTCAGCTTGCGTCCCGGTTTGTCGTCCGCCTGTCCCTGCATACTTCTTGCGATGGTGGCGTTGTCATCAAGCCTCACGTCCTTGCTGTCGATGAGCCTTGCCTTTTTCGGGTTGTTCACGTAGTTCACCACTCTGGCGAAACTTGCCCGTTTTTTCAAGTCGCCCATCATATCTTCCCGATGATTTTATTGAACTCGTCCAGCAAGTCCATGATTTTGCCTTTCAAAAGAGAAAAGCCCTGCTGGTGCGCCATCTTCGCTAGCTGGTTCAGGTTGTTGCATCCTCCCTCCAGCATCCTTATCTGTTGCCTGTCCTCCTGTGTCCGTGCCGCCTCGACTTTGCCATGTAACAACAGTTCGCGCAGGAAGTGTGACGGCTTCTTGCCTGCATCTGTTATCCGTTTCATGACCGCTTTCCATTCGGCAAGCGTGAGCCGTGTGGATATGGTTTTTGTCCGCGCCTTGCCTTTCACCGCCTTGGGGCGGCCACCCTTGTTTCTGTTCTCCTGATATGTCATATCCGTTTTCCTTTATCCGTTAAACCGTTCTGTTTTTTAGGGCTGTAATCCGGGCTTGCCGTTTCCCGTGTGGCCGGGTCGCCATTGGTGGCGTGGTTTTCGTGGACGAAAACATTAACTTGCCAGCCCTAAAAAATATCCCTTCTAAAACGCTGTCGCTTGCCATTTCTGCCGCTTCATTCCTGTGGATGTTTCCATTTCTGTGAGCCGGACAGAGTATTGCCATCCTCTAAAACAGGTGTGTTGCCGGCATCCACAACGGCATTTTCCACAGTGCTTTCCACTTCGCTTTCGGTTGTTGCTGCCGTTTCGGTTTCCGCTGTTCCTGTACCTTCTATAATAGGATTGGAACCGGTCAGATTCATGGACGGTAAGCCATCCGTTCCCTCTGCCGTTTCTTCTATCGGTTTTTCTTTCTTCTTCCTTGCCGAACTGCGGCGCAAGGTCTCTAATTGTTGCCCGTTGAAAAGGAAAATCCGTACCCCTTCGTATGCCTTGATTGTCTGGCGGTATGCCGGATTCTCGATGAGCCGCCCTGCTATCATCCACGACTTCACGCACACCATGTCTATGATGGAAGTCACGGGATTGGAATCAACACGGATTAGCCCGCGTTCCGAGAAATCCTCCAACAGGCGGGACACCGCCTTGCGCCAGATGCCCCATTCCTTGGCCAGTACCAGCATGGAGCTGTCCACCTGTCCGGGATGGACGGCATAGCCCAATCCCCGTTTGGTGCTCTGTACTTCCGATACTGTCATCTTCGACAAAAGGGAAAGAAGATAGGTAAGGTTGCATATCCCGTCCGTGCTCCCGTGCAGGAAGTACCATGCCTCCACGGACATTGCCATCTCCAATTTGTAGCACGGCAAAACAAGCTGCTTCAAATTCTTCATAAGCCTTGACGTTTTTTGTTGTGCGTCTTGTAAATTATCCCTTGGAGTTCTTGTCAGCCTTCCTGTTGGTCGCTTTCAGGCTCTTGATGCGGTCTATCTGTTCCTTGGGAAACAGGACACGCCGTCCAATCCGCTGTCCTTTGATGTGTCCTAACTTCTCGTGCCGCCAGATGGTCGCTATGCTCACACCCCATTTCTCCGCCAGTTGCCGGATGGTGTAATACTCCGACGTGTCCTGTGGTGCCCGTTCCTGCCGGTATTCCTCAAACGCACACCTCACGCTTGCGCCGATAAGCTGTTGAAGCTCGTCGCGCGATACCAGTACCATTTCTGTCTTATCTGTCATAATTCTCTGATTTTAAGTTCATGGCGGCAAAGGTAGAGCAATAATAAAACCTGTGAATTTGTGGTATTCTGTGAAATGACACCGCATGAAAAAAGCCGTCAAACAACTGGTGCTTAACGGCTTGTGGAAGTCTGTGGGTTGTGGTGAATTGTAGCCACCTGTGGGTTATGTCACTATTTTATCATGGGAAGCAGCTCTTTGAGCTTCGCTATAAAGGTTTTCTCCACGTTATACTTGGCGAGGCTTTCGGGTGTCAGCCCCATGGAACGGGCAGCGGATGCCCTGTAACCTTTCCAGTCCTTGAAGTATGCTTTGGACAGCAGGATGGCGACACAGCGCATCTTGCCCTTCACGCAACTGCCGTATATCATGGAATAGTCGGCACGCATGACGGCACGGAGGAAGTCCCGGTCGGAAACGGCATTGCCGTCCAATAGAGGCTTGCCTTTGTCGGAGCCGCTCTGTACGGTGAAAGTGGTAAGGAAACGGTACAGCCTTAAAACGGGAACCTGCGCGGTCGTACTGAACGCGCCGCCTTGCATTGTATCTGTGGCGGTAAAACCGGATGACGCTTCTTCCGTACAAGAGGGTATTGTTTGTGATGTTGCCGACTTGGACTCGTTCTCATGCAGCACGTTCCTCTTGACATATCCCATCGTCATTGCGATATGGAACATCTTTATTCCTGCGGACTGCGCTTTCACATCATCATTTTGGGGCAGCATGGAAAGGTGGACGGCTTCCGTAAAATATTCCGTGAAGAGTTGTGCCAAATCCTTGTCGTTGGCATTGACAATATACTCCTTGACGGCTTGGATTTTCGCCTTGTCCACTTTGGCAAGCATGGCATACATTTCTTTCCCTCTGTTCCCGTCTGAATCCTTTGCACACTTCCGTATGGTGGCACGGATGGTGTCGATGCAGTCGGTGGCTTCGGTACGTGTCATTGATTTGGGAGAAATATCAGAACCTTCCGGCGATACTTGCTCCTGTTCTTTTTCGGGAAAGAAGTATTGACTTATGACTTCCATACTCAGGTAAGCCACCCCTGTGCGGAAAGCCGCCTTGTTCAAGTCCGCATATTTGGAGCAGATACCGTGAAGCCTTTTCGTGTCATCGTGAAGTTCGACAAACTTCCGTGCCAACTCCTTATCCTCGTGCTCGGTGACATATTCCCTGATGCCGGCCAAAAGAAAAGACAGGGGCTTTAAGTTGTATCTGATGTTCCGGCAAATATCCTTGCAATCCGTTTCGTCACTGCCGGAAGACTTGTCGGCAAGCGATTCCGCAAGCTTCAGGCTCCCACTGATTACGTTGGACAGCTTGAACAGGTCGCTAATGATGTCAAACCTTGATTTTTTCATAAGCACCTTCTTATATTTTGATGATACCCTTGAAGTCCTTTAATGCTATGACGGCCTTTTCCTCCGCGTCCAGTTTCAGGTAGCGGCGCAGTTGCGCCTCGCTGCTGTGTCCGGTGATGGCTTGGATGGAAGGCAGAGGGACACCAGCCTTGTACGCGTTGGTGGCGAAACTTCTCCGGGCTGTATGGGAAAGGAGCATGTCGCAGAACCTCCTTCCCCGTTTGGGGTTGAGACGCTTCTCGTCAAAGCCGCAGTCGTGTGTCCAGCCGAGCAACAGGCCGATGGTCTTCACCAGCTTGTTCATTTCATTGGGATGAACCGGTGGCAGCTTGCCGTCATATTTGGCAAGTATGGCTCTCACGCGCCTGTCAACGGGGATATAGACTTTCTTCTCCGTCTTCTGTTGGGTGATGAGTATGAACTCCGTGCCGCCTATTTCCGTTATCATGTCCTCACATATCCTTGAATAGTCGGAAACGCGCTGCCCGGTCAGGCAGCCCACGATGAAAATGTCCCTCACGTGCTCCAGTGTCCTGATATGGGTGATGCGGCATTTGGAAAGTTGTGCCAATTTCTCGTCCTCGCTGATGTCAAGTGATTCCAGTCTCTTTTTCACAGCTTCCTTGGTGGAAAGGTCAAGGTTGAGCATTTCCTGTATCTGTTCCGGCGTGAGGTAGATGTTGTCCACCTCCTCCTTTTTCGGCACGAAGTCGGAATGACGGAAATCATCGCATTTGGTCAGCTTGTCCTCATAGGCCGCCTTTGCCACTGTGCGGACATCGGTCATGTACGAGTTGATGGCGTTGGGCATCAAGCCTCGTTCTTTCCAGTAACCGACAAGGCTGTTGCGTGTCTCCATCGTCATGTCATCCAATCCGAGTTTGCGGTGTGTTTCCTTTTGGTAGTTGCGAATCTGTTTTTGGATAATGCGCAGACCTTTTATATAGGCAGGTGATACTTTCACGGTACGGCCTTTCTTGGTGCGCCGTCCGGTTTCCATGTCTTCTATATAAGAGGTAAGGAAATCCTCGAACAGCATCCTGCCTTTGGGCTTGACCTCCACAATCTGCATCATTCCGTTGAGCACGTCGTGTTTCACGCTCTCGATGATGTTCTTGGCCTCCTTGGGGTTGAACCCGTCCGCTTCGAATGCCGCCTTTATCCTCGCGAGGACTTGGGCGAACTGCCCGTACTTTATTCCGATGCTTGACATCAGGGCTGACGAGGTGTATTGCAGGCTGCGATACTTTTCCCATTCAAGCTGCTTGATGGTGAAGCCCGTCACGACTTTCATGTTCGCCTTTCCGGTGCGCACACGGGCATAGATGGAACCGTAGTCCTCCTTTCCTGCCTTGGATGATTTGATGAAGATGAAATCCATACGCGATATATCTTGGTTACTGTGATGCAAAGGTACAAAATATATCCCGAAATATGGTATCAAATAGTACCAATATTTTCTAAAACAGTGAAATTTCGTGAGTATTCAAACCAAATGAAAACATCTGCAAATAACTGATATACAAAGATAACCTATAAAATGGAATTTCACTGAATATATTTAGTGGATAGTGGGCGACCATCAATGTCGTTTCTCCTACGGTAGCGAGCAGAAAGTACGGGAAATCGCAGACAATTTCCGTAGCAGAAATATCCCTTGCGATGCTATCTGGATGGACATCGATTACATGGACGGCTACCGTATTTTCACATTCAACGAAACTAATTTCCCCGACCCCAAAGCCTTGAATGAGGAACTTCATCAAAAAGGATTCAAAGCCGTATATATGATCGATCCCGGAGCCAAAGTGGACAAAAACTACCACGTTTACCAATCGGGAACAGAAAACGATGTGTGGGTAAAACGTCCCAACGGTGAAATTTACGAAGGTAAAGTATGGCCGGGATATTGCGCATTCCCCGACTTTACCATGCCCAAAGCCCGTGAATGGTGGTCCAATTTGTATAAAGATTTCTTGGCATTGGGAATCGACGGCGTATGGAACGACATGAATGAGCCGGCCGTTACCGACGACGATATTCCCGAAGAAAACCGCATTGGAACCATGCCTTACGATACTCCTCACCGAGGAGGCGGCAATTTACCCGCCGGCCCTCACCTGCTCTACCACAACGCTTACGGTCGTCTTATGGTCGAAGCCTCGTATGAAGGGATTATGAAAGTCAACCCCGAAAAACGCCCCTTCCTTCTTACGCGTGCCGGCTTACTGGGTTATCAACGATATGCAGCAACTTGGACAGGTGACAACTGGGCCGGTTGGGATCACTTGAAACTTTCCGTACCTATGTCCATTACATTAGGCCTTTCAGGTCAAGCATTCAACGGTCCCGATATCGGAGGATTCTTAAATAATACGGATGCCGATTTATGGGCTCATTGGTTGGGATTCGGAGTATTTTTACCTTTTGCCAGAGGTCATGCTTGTGCAGGAACCAACGACAAAGAACCGTGGGCTTTCGGCGAGGCCATAGAAAACACCTCTCGTATTGCCCTCGAACGTCGTTACCGCTTGCTTCCCTATTTCTACACGTTGTTTTACGAAGCTCACAAGACAGGCGTGCCGGTTATGGAACCTGTATTTTTCGCCGATCCCAAAGACCTGAGATTGCGCAGCGAGCAACAGGCTTTCCTATTGGGAGATAATGTCCTTGTTATTCCCGCTTTCGCCGAGAATCCCGTATTGCCTTACGGAATTTGGGAAAATATAACACTGATCGATGGAGAATACAGCGATAAGTACCAAGCCAAATTGAAAATCAAAGGCGGAAGCATCGTTCCGGTTGGAAAAGTTATACAAAGCACAACCGAAAATTCGTTCGAACCTCTTACTCTTTTTGTATGCCTCGATGAGAACGGAAAAGCCCACGGTCAACTCTATTGGGATGCCGGAGACGGCTGGAATTTCCAATGCGGAGATTATAGCTTGATGACATTCTCTGCCGAGAAGAAAAACAATCAAGTAAAAGTCTCTCTCGCTTCCAAAGAGGGTAAACGTAAAATAGAGAAAGAAATCAAAGCTCTGAATGTAGAATTAATGATGAACGGGAAAGTATATAAGGGTTCCGGTTCGTTGAAAAAAGGTGTAACAATAAATCTTTAAAAAACGAAGAGAGTGCATCGGTCGATGCACTCTCTTCCTAAAAATATTTTTTCATCATGGAAAACAGATATTCTATCCTGCGACTAATGTCGATAGGAGCTGCTTTAATGACGGCTTCGTGGCTACAAGCCCAAGACGTGCTTGTAACGCTCGAAGCAGAAAAGGGAATAATCACACTGCCTGCAAAAGTAAAACCTGTCGACGGTAGTACCGTAGAAGGAATCTCGGGCGGTAAATATGTAGGTGATAACGATCCCGGTAGCTCCATAGTTTTTAACGATGTTGAAGTGCCCGAAGCCGGGACCTATGAATTCAAGACTTATTACATGAGTATGCAGAATAGGTCTATTGCCGTTAAGGTCAATAACTATTCCGAATACATATCGACGGTCTCCAATACGACACCGGGTTGGGACGTACCTCCCACAAACGAAATGAGTACCTATATCTACATGGATAAAGGGAAAAATACGATAAAAATTACTCCTATGGGAAGTGGTGGCCCTAATATGGATAAATTCGAAATCATTACAACCGACGTAGAGCTTCCGAAACCGGGAGAGTTTCCTATCGTTCTCGAAGCCGAAACCGCTCAATTATTCGGAAACCTGAAAGTAAAACCTACCGACGGTTCTTCCGTTGCCGGTCTATCGGGAGGCAAATATATCGGAGACTTCGACTTAGCCGCTAACTCCTATTTACGGTTCAACAACGTCGAGATACCCGAAGCCGGGACTTACGAATTGAAAGTCTATTCGATGGGGTCGAGCCGAGCTCTCACCATCAAGGTCAACCACTATCAAAAGAGTATCATTCGTACGAAAGATTCCCCCAACTGGGACAATGCCCCTACCTCAATGGTATCTACCTTGATATATCTCGATAAGGGAACAAACACCCTGACTTTCGGACTACACGAGGACAATGGCCCCAATATCGATAAATTCGAGATATGTACAACGACCGAAGAAATAGACAAACCAGAAGTCGAGAAAATCGCTTACTCGTATGATTTTACCGACGAGGCCGAAATTTCTTCTACACAAGAAAATTCTACGCTGAGCTTGTTGACCGATAATGATGAATACACTTATTATGTTCCCGAGACATCGAATGTAGAAATCGTAGCCAAATGCCAGCAACCGGTACTCTTGACGGGATTTTTACTCTCAGCAGGTATCGACAGTGAAATCGACGTTGACACTTGGAAATTATATGCTTCGGCCAATGGCTCTACATGGAAAGAAATTTCTTACGATAAAGTAACCGATCTCGACGGAGCCCACCTATATGAAATAACCCGATATCCGGGAACCGCAGCAGCAGACGCCGCACAATATTACAAATTAGCGGCAACCCACGAAAATCTCGAAATTGCAGAATGGCAATTGTTCGGTCTGCCCTATGTCGCTTCGGGAGACAAAAATTTTCCGACCGACCTGACTGAAAATATCGATGTTCACTCCAATGTATCGGCATATCCTATCGGGGAATCTGGCGATAATTTCTCCGAAGAATTTTACAATCTGTTCGACCGGAACATGAGCACCAAATATTATGCACATGAGGCAACGAGTTTTTATGTAGAAATAGATTTGGAAAAGCCCTATACGATCGAATCTTATGCCCTTACAAACGCTCATGATTATCCCGACCGGGATCCTCGCAAATGGATTTTAAATGCTTATAACGAAGAATTGGGCTGGGTAGAACTCGACCGTCAGACAGACACATACTTCCCCACCCGGTATTCTACTTTGAAATATAACGTAAACTCGTCCACGGGATTCACCAAAGTCATGCTCGACGTAGAAGCTAATAATGGAGCAAAAGACATTCAACTCCTTAAATTCCAAATCTTCGGTAAAGAATTTAACGGAGCCGGCATCAACGCCGCCCAGGACAAAACACTTTCCATCATTGCGGATCAAGGGAAAATCATTATTTCTCAAACAGAGGGCAAACCGGTAAACTACACGGTATATAACCTGTCGGGAACAGTGATCGAACAAGGTACGACTGATGTTTCATACCGAGAAATCGTACTGAATGCCGGAGCATACATTGTATCGGCTAATGACGGAAGTAAAAATAAAATAGAAAAACTAATTGTTAAATAAACATTGAACCATGAAATCCAGAAGATATAAACTACCCTTGATAGCCTTATCGCTATCATTAGCATTACCGGCTTTCTCCCAATCGTGGTTTACTCCCGAAGTAGAAAAAAGAGCCGAGGATATTTTAAAAAATATGACAGTAAAAGAACGCCTGACCTATATCGGCGGTATAGATTGGATGTACACCCGCGCTATTCCCCGATTAAATGTTCCGGCTATAAAAATGTCCGACGGACCGCAGGGCGTAGGTACATGGGGAGCTTCCACGGCTTATCCTTGCGATCTTTTACTGGCAGCCACATGGAATCCGGATATGGCCTATGCGTTCGGCGCAGCTTTGGCACAAGACTGCAAGGCTCGTGGAGTAAACATTCTATTAGGTCCTGCCGTAAACATCGCAAGAGCTCCTTTCTGTGGTCGGAACTTCGAATATATGGGAGAAGACCCTTTCTTGACGGCAACGACTTCTACCGGATATATCAAGGGATTACAAGAAAACGGAGTGATGGGAGTAATCAAACACTTCACGGCCAACTTCCAAGAATATGACCGTAATTATGTGAGTTCCAACATTGACGAGCGAACCTTACATGAAATCTATTTCCCGGCATTTAAATCGGCCGTCCAGAATGCAGAAGTCGGTGCTGTCATGAGCAGTTATAACTTGCTCAACGGCGTATGGACAACCGAGAATCCCTGGTTGCTCAAAGAAGTACTACGGGAACAATGGGGATTCAACGGGCTCGTGATGTCCGACTGGGGCTCCACTCATAACTGTGTTCCGGCGGTTAAAAACGGACTCGATTTGGAAAT
>UMGY01018998.1_pt1 | contig 10084 bp, 9 predicted proteins | sample 1965391 | NCBI WGS metagenome assembly UMGY01 (sample SAMEA4836084, study PRJEB28245) | human gut metagenome | biome: gut microbiome; material: fecal sample | place: Denmark | collected 2008 | reverse complement strand
AATATACTCAGGAACAAATAGAAAACACCCGTTTGGGAACACGCTCTTTCAGGGTATTTATCTTCTCCTCGCGCTCGATCTCCTCCTGCGTCATGGTCCGGTCGATCGTTTCCGTATCGGATTGGGGAGAAAGTATTTCGCCTGTTTCCGGATCGACGCTTTCGCCGGCGAACGATACGATATCGGGAACAGCCGTAAATGCATTTTCAGAAAATTCCGCCGAATCGTCCGGACGGGTCTGCCGAGCCGAATTACTTTCATTCTGCTCTTCCGTTACCGGAATCGGCTCGTCGTAGTAGAATTCGATGCCGCGGTCTCCGATCACGGCGTAACGTATCAGTTCCCCCGCTTCGACCCGTCTTTGTATGTCGGCGCACTCCTGTTCGTACTCCTCCGATGCGCTGCGGAAAGTATTTATGCTTTCCGTATAATCCGCCTCATCGGTGAAATCCTCCCTGCGCGGTTCCTCCGGTTTTTCGGGATGCGCCTCGTAGTAGCCGGCATAGCCCAGCGCACGGACCGGGCGGGATTCGTCCCGGAGGGCTTGCAGGACTTCTCCCTGCGAACAATCCTCGAAATAGCCGATCCGTATGCCGGGACATTCCGAAAGCAGTCTCTTCGCTTCGGCGATCAGGTACTCCGTATTCTTGCGTTTCATGCACGCCCGGTTCTGACAGACGTTACAGTCGCCGCAGTCAGCGAAAAGCACCTGGTTGGCCCTGTTGCTCGCACAGGACATGCATTCGGTTTTGTCGAAACGGTAAGAATTCAGTTGCGAAAGGTACATGCCGGCCAAACGGCTTCTGAGCTCTTTGGCCCGGAGATGCCGCCAGTGGCAGTCGAGACCCATTTTGAAATATCCGTCGTAGACTTCCCTCTGAATCTCTTTCTCGTATCGGCACAGCTCCAGTGCCTGCGAAATATTGATCTCCTCGCTGTTCAGCAATTCTATTACCTCGGGGATCAGATCCAGCAGGCGGATACGGCTCAGGACGAAATCGCGCGTTCGTCCGAAATGCAGGGCCAGCGTTCCGACGTCGTAACGGCGCGTATCGATCAGGCGTTTGAACGCCTGTCCTTGCTCGAACGGCGTGATGTCTTCCCGCTGCAAGTTTTCGGCAATGGCGAAGTCTTCCGCTTCGGCGTCGCTCATCGGGCAGATCTTAGCCCGTATGGTCTCCCATCCCGCCAGTCGGGCCGCACGAAAACGCCTCTCGCCGCATACGAGCGAGTAGCCTTCCTGCCCGTCGCTGCGGGAACGGAGCGTAACGGCATGGATCAGCCCGACCCGGGTCATGTTGTCGGCCAGTTCCCGGAGACTCTGTTCGGAAAAGTTCCGGCGGGGATTGAAATCGTTCGGAACGATCGAATCCAGCGCGATCTGCTGTTCGGGCAGGTCGGCGGAGGCTTGAGGGAGCGGAGAGCCCGTATTCTTTTTCGTACGGGCTTTGCCGGTTGTCCGGGCTTTCTTGTTCTGTACGGCATTCCGTCGTACAGAAACGGTTGCATTGGCTTTCATAAGCACTGTTTTTGAAAGGTTGATAAAAAATGAAAGCAGGCTTATGGCCTGCTTTCAAAGAATTACTTTTTGTGGTATTGTTGCTGTTCAAAAATACATTATACTCGATCTACTTCAGATACAACAATGATTAAATTCGAAATAAAGATCCAAACTGTTTATTGTAATGAATGACAAAATAAGCGGTTGTCGGAGCGGCAAATCAATAATTTTTAGTCCTCGAATTTCGTTCGTTCCATTTCCTGCAATTTCTTTAATCCTAATTTCTCGATCTCCGGACGCCCCTGACGCATCCACGCATCGAGTTCTCGGGGGTCGAACCGAACCGAATGCCCGAATTTGACATGCGGTATTTTTTTCTGATGGACGAGTCCGTAGATATAAGACGGTTTGAAGCGGGTAATAGCCGCCGCTCCTTTTATATCGATCAACCGATTCGGAGGAATCGGCTGTAAGGACGATAGCTGTTCCGTCAGAACGGACAGTTTCTGTTCGATCTTGTCGAATCGCCGATCCAGCCATACGATCAACTCTGTATTCATAAATATCTGTTTTAGCGGTTTCCGTGCTAAAATAATCGTATATATCGTCCGTTCAAAGCGTTGGCCGGAGCAGGCCGCATATGGCCGTCGAACAAGTATCTACAAAGCGTCTCGCAACTTCTCTGCCGTGCTTTTTTTGCGGTTCTGAGAAAACGATGCCAGATAGTTCCGGGTCGTCTCGATGCTATTATGTCCCAAACTTTCCGATATTTCTTCAACGGACACTCCGAGATTCTTTAACATCGTAGCATAGGAATGACGGGCAACATAGGTTGTCAGCTTACTTTTTATCCCGAGTAATTGTGCCAATTTTTTCATGTAATAATTAATACTGCGTATAAAGTTGCCTTTGAGTCTGTACTGTTCTTCTAAAGAGTATTGGTCTGATGTGAGACCGAAAACGTAATCGGAAGGGGAAGTCTCTTTGACTTTCCATCTATTCAGAATGGCAAGGGCATCGTCCAGCAGATAAATTTCTATCGGCAGGACATCCCGTCGAGTCCGCTCTGTTTTCTTACGGTAAAATCTCAGGAAGCGACCGTCGATCGACTCGAATTTCAGGAAAAATATATCCACCATATTCATCCCGTTGCAATAAAAACTGAACATCCACATATCCCGGGCAAATTGGTATTCGGTCGGAAGAGAATTGGCGTTTTTAATTTTCCGAATATCTTCAATATCCAAAGCCTTTTTAATATTACGACCGATCGGAATCTCATACTTACGGTATTTCTTAGGCCCGAATGGATAGTGTTCTTTTGATATGACTCCCTCCAGTATAGCTATATTGTATATAGCTCTCAGACTACGTAAATTGATACCCACCGTTGTTAACGATTTACCTTGAGAAACCATATAAGCCTCGTATCGTTCCAAGAATTTGGGGGTAATTTCAGCAAAAGATAATTTCGGTTTAAACTTCTGTAATGATTTCATCGAATTACGATAAGCATTTGCTGTCCCGATCCGTTTTGACTTTTCTAATTCTTCTAAATAATCCTGATAAACATAATAGACATTCTCTTTTTGCTTTTGTATTTTAGCTTGTTTTTCTTCTTTCTCTAATTGTCGTTTCTCTGCCTCAGTAAGTTTTCCTAAAAACATGCGCTCGAATTTCTCAAAAGAAAACTCATTATCCAATGTTTCAAGAACATCATTGGCCCGGACGAGTTCCTTTTCCAAATCGTTCTTTTTCGATTTTAGGTCTTTATTCAACAATTTGGGTCCCCACATAAGATTCCATTCTCTTGTATCAAATCGGAATACGGCACTATACCTTTTCCACCGACCATGACAACTTACAATGAATCGTACGGGAAAACGATTGTCGCGGGAACTCGCCCGTCTTTTGTCGAGCTCCAGTCTAACAGTTGCACATTGCATAATTTTAAAATTTATGTGCCAAAAATGTGCCTTGTATTTGCCCTTAAAATAAACGAACTTACTTATCGAATATTGTTCAATGTGTGCACATATAATACTGAACAACAGAAACTTAAATAAAATAACCAATTGTACGAAAAAATAAAATAAAACATTTGGCAAGCCTACGGATCAAGAGGTTACAGGTTTGAATCCTGTCGGAGTCACAAAAACGATTTGCGTAAACGGTGTAGCTGAATAAGTTACACCGTTTTTTATTGTTCTTCGGTAAAACATAGGTAAAACTTTTGAGAATTTTATAATGCAATCTATTTACCTGTATATCAGATGGATACATTTGAAAATATAGAATTAATTTCGTAACTTCGGGATACGATTTTCAGCAACGGAGTTATGAATCACGCGGAGTTATTGCCGTCGAATCGGCGGGATGTTGTTATTAAACAGGTGTTTGACACGTTGGATGTGTCGGAAACCATCCGCCGGGAATATGCGGTACGAATACGGCACTTTTTACGGTTTACCGACACACACGGACTGAATCGTAACAGTTATTTGGAATACAAGCGTTATTTGCAAGGTTGCGAGACGTTCAGCGTATCGACCAAAAACAAGTACCTGATTTCGGCAAAAGTATTCTTAGACGGATTGCACCGGGTACGACTGATCCCGCAAAAGATCACCGACGGAGTAAAGGGATTCTCGCAATCCCGCTTACACAAGAAAGACGGCTTGACCGATGACGATATAGGCAAGTTGCAGTCGTACTGTTCCGCACTGAAACCGACAAGGGCTAACCTAAGACTGAGAGCGATTATCGCTCTCTTTTTGTTTCAGGGCCTCCGGCAAATCGAAGTCGTCAGGTTGGACGTTACCGATATTAACCTGCGGGATAAGGTTGCCTTCGTTCGCGGCAAAAGCAGGGACGATAAAGAACCCGTTTACCTCCATCCCTCGACGGTGAAAGTCTTACGGGAATATCTCCGGTTGTACCGTTTCCATGAGGGCGCATTATTCCGGAACGACAACAACCATTGCCGGGGCGAATGGCTTACCACGAAATCCGTTCGGGAGATTATCAAACGAACGTTCCACACCTTACAAATCGACGGAAGCGCGCACGGCTTCCGTCACTATTTTATCACGAAGCTGATTAAGTCCTACAAGGGCGAGTTATTGACCGTATCGAAATACAGCCGCCACCGGAGTATTCAGATGCTTGAAGTGTATAACGACGAAGTGATCCGGCAGGAGGATTTGCCGAGGTATTACAGCGTATTCAAAAATATTCGGATTTGAGGAAGCCGCGATACATATACTGCTTGGAGGGGAACTGGAACACCAACCCGCGAAGCAAGCAAAGTATCCGTCCGATCCTCGATATTCTCTACTACTCTGCCGGGATCAGATACGTCTACCGCAAGTGCAACACGAAGGACGAGTTTTTCGAATACCTCCGGCAATTCATATTTAAGCGGTACAAGAACTACCGGATTCTGTATATCGCGTTTCACGGCCGACCGAACGGCATACAGATCGGGCGCAACTTCGTGACGTTATCGGAGATTGCGGACGTTTTGGAGGGCGAATTAGCCAGTTGCGCGGTTCACTTCGGGAGTTGCAGCACTATGCGAACGAAACGCGCGAATATCGACGATTTCCTACACCGCACGAAAGTAAACCTCCTTTCGGGCTATCGGAAACAAGTCGACTTTATCGAGTCTACGGCGTGGGAGATGGTGTGGTTAAATAGCAGATTCTGAAATCGACATAAAGATTTTAGTATTACCTTCTAACACATAAAAGATCAATAGCTCATATTAAATGAAATGATCACATCTTTAACATTATCTATTGCATGGTAACTTCAATCCCATTTTACAAAATCTAACATAATTATCGTTTTCGCTACTTGATTTGAATTTATCTTGTGAAAATGAAGAGGGGCAATCTTGGTGTGAGTATATTATCATACAATCAATTACATTTGAATAATCTAATCCCAGCATATCGTATACTTTTTTCATCCTTGCATATCCACACACCTGTCTGATATCGTCAACACATACCATGTGGTTTTTATAACGCGGTTTGTATTTGGCATCCACAACCATCTGAACACCATTTTCAGGGCTATTGATCAAAAAATCAATCTCCTGATAGTTACTCTTCAAATGATACATGACTTCATTGCGACGAGGAAAAATTTCGCGAAGTTTCTTAAAAACATATAATTCGAAAAGTTTGCTCATGTCAATCCAATAAGGCGGTGTTACCACCTCACTCTTACTCAGATTATTCTGATTGTACCCCCTCCTTTTTAACAAGCATATTGCAATCTTCAATGCCCGTTCGTACTCTTTATATATCGGATTTAAGCTAAACTGCTTAATCTGATTAATATCCACATCTTCGGCGACACCTTCGAATGCAGGAGCAATGTATGCAATAATAGATTCCAAGGCTGAAATCTTTTGATGCCTAAGCGAAGGAAGTAACTGTATCGCTATCCTCAAAGCCTTATTCAATATTCTATTCTCCAAACTATCCATACCAAACACATCGAATTGGCAAGCCGTGTTCGTAATCGTGCCTTTCTTGATATTTTGGAGAATCGTTTGATTGATAAGTATTTTCCCTTTTACTCGTGCTTCTAAATTGTCCGTAACCCGATAATATGACTTTTTCAATCCCTTACGTACGATCTGTTTCAGAAGTTGAAGGTACTCGACAACTAAAAAAGGCGTTAAGATATCCTGCTCCTGTTTTATTCGTATTGCCGGACTATTAAAATCTACCTGAAACAGTCTGTCGAGATGTTCGTAATTTTCCGTCTCTTCAAGAGCCTCAAATAACATTGATAGAAAATCCACGTTATTATCATTATCATTCAGCTTGGGTTGTACAAATACCGGCTGCTCGTTCGGAATAATCCAATCCACGCCGATAAAGTACGAAGTCTCAAAAAGAAATCTATCCTTCTGTTCATCGAATTGTACAAGTAGACAGGTCGCATCATCCCAACGGCGCCGGTACGTCTTTCGAAAAGGCTTGGTCAAAACCTGAAGCCTATTGTGCTGTTCTGCCGTAATATCGAGGAAACCTGTTTTATTATATCCGTATTGCTCAAATAATTCGATCATTTTTATTTCAGGGCATTTATAATTTTTTGAGCGGAGCTATTTAAAATACCATCTCTCATATACTCCCTGAGTATGGGTATGATCTCGTAATGTAACCTCACATTACGGCCTTGAGGATCAATATTGCCACGGGCATCAACAGGCATGATAAAATAACTATGTCCTAACCAAACATCTTCCGGTCTAAATTCGGACGACAGATAATCTGACGTTTCAAGTACGACGTCTGACATATAACTATCACTATTTTTGATAAATAATTTCGACACTTCTCGGAAAAGATCAGTGTCAAAACCGGTGACATCCAGTTCATGTGGAAGTACATTCATAAACGCAAAGCGCCTCCGTATAGCATAATCTATCTGTCCTATACTTCGGTCCGCCGTATTCATCGTCCCAATTATATATAAGTTCGGAGGAAGAATTATTTTACTATCTCCATCTATGGCATAGATACCCTCAACAGGTTCGCCACGATACTCCAGTGCATAAATCAACTCGCCCAATACGGCAGGGAGGTTCGCACGGTTGATTTCGTCTATAATAAGAACATAGTTATGCAATTTGTATTGGCTGACCTCAATATCAGACACATTTGTTTTTTGGACTCGATTATATTCTTGAAATTTCTCGACCATCTTAGTATAATACGAGGCATGACTCTTAGTTAAAGCTTCTATACCATCAACCATTTTAATATCGGCTCTCTCCGTTACATTAGCATTTATTATTTTTTTTAGCTCGGAATATTTCATGTTCAGGCCTTTCTCATGAGTGTCCCAATTATCCCCTTTATATTTAAACCTTTTATCATCATAATCGAAGAGATATACATTAGTGGTTAATGGATATCGTTTCCCTTCATCCAGTTCCGTCTGTATGAATTCTATAAATCTCTCGATATTCGATTTCGTTTGGAGGGTTGTTTTGATTTCATGTTTGTTTTTCTGGCTGAGAACGTAATTATCCCATGCATCTTTTGCGAATTGAGCCAATACTTTATTCACGGAAGTATATTCTGGAACTCCGTTGTTTGTATTAACCACAATACCTCTAACGAAATCCTCATATGTATATGATGGATGAAACTGAACCAACTTGATTCGTTCTCTATCCGTCAAACGTTCTGCAACCTTTTTCGCTGTATATGTTTTGCCTGTACCGGGTGCACCCTGAAGAATTATTTGATGCTTTGCCTGTAAAATATATAGAATGCTATCCGTTTCAACCATATCTATTGCAACTTGAAAAATTCGCGAAACATGAGATTTATCCTCTATTCGAACTAAAGTATTAGCATACCACGTGATATCCGTTAATTTTTGTTCGGGTGTATGCAACCAATCAACCTTAAGTGTATATGAATTGATAATTTGTGTTACTTTGCCGATATTGACTATCTTAAGCCAACTTCTTTTTTCATTTTTTCTTGTAGTGTACGTAGCTTTTAAAGCAAAAAAATCACCAACTTTTATTTCATCAAAGATCTCCTGATACTTATCTTCTCTATAACCGTTTTCCCAGATGCCTTCAGAGATAAATCTATCTAACTGACTTTCGCCACTCCAATTATACCCTCCTATAAAATATGCCATAATCATATTGTTAGCGTTATTACAAATATACATATTATATAATGATGTGTATATTTCGATGTACTTTTACACCAAAAACAAACAGTATTTTGCCACAAGATATTTCACGTTCGATAATTTTCGTTACCTCTGTTTCCGTCAGATAAACCCGTTCTGATTCATGGCTGGTGATTTTCAAATTCCTGAACGGATTTTTTGACTGATCCAGATTATATTCGTCATATATCTTATTAATGGCAGCCCGGATAACTTTCAAATTGGTTGCAATCGTATTTTCCGTATTTGCTAACGTATGCTGCAAATACAAACGATAATCCTCCAAAACCTGAGTAGTAAAGTTGCCGACGGGCAAGGTATTGCGATCAATATAGATTTTCAACTTCTGGAAAACCGAACGATCCCAGTTTGCCGTTCCGACCTTACCCTCTTTTAACAGTCGTGTTATATGCCCGTCAGCGTATTTAAACACGTCCAACGATGCGTTATTTTAAGTTTATTACGGATGGGACAGTGTCCGATGTGTAGTCCGTCATTAGCAATTCTTTCTCTACTTCGTCTTTTCTTTTCTGGAGTAGTGCATTTATTTCTCTGGCTCTCGGATGCGCTTTCTTCACCCGTTGATTATCGGCATCCCAATGTTCCGGCAATATTCGGGTGATAGTCTTATACGTCATCTGTCTATCCTTAGTGACACGAATGCAAAGAGGCGTTTCCCCGGTTGTGTTATTGACTTTCTCTTTGCGGAGTACGATTTTATCGAATAGGCCATTTTATTTAAATTTAATTTTTTTGCGAGGTAAAACATAGGTAAGCGTTTAATTGCTTCAATTTGCCTGAATTAAAATTTTGCACTAACATGGAAATAACTGTAATTCAATTAATAAATACTTTCGTGCGCACGCAGAAGAAGCCGCATCAAATCCTGTCGGAGTCACTGGAAAATCAAGCACTTGCAAAGGGATTTGCGAGTGCTTTCTATTTTTGCCATGCGAATTTGCCATTAAGTCGCGAAACCGAATAGGAAAACGGAAAACATGCGACAAAAAACCCCGGGTATAGAACACGGGGTCGGGGTAAGCACAGGCTTGTCTGGTCACAATCTGTTTTTCCTGAATTGCTGCACTCGTCGCTTTTCCTTATCCGAAAGCGCCCTTTGTACGGCAGGATACTTTCTCCGGAACTTAGCGAACGTATCCCGCGAGAGCCCGAACCGTTTGCATATGTCGGTGATCGATTTGTCTTGCTCCAGCATGCGGACGATCTCCTCCTGATTGTCGATCAACACCTTCTGTTTCGTAAAGCTGCCCTTTTTACGGCCGAGGACCATTCCTTCCGCCTTGCGCAGGGCCAAGGCTTCCTTGGTTCGCATGGAAATCAGATTGCGCTCGATTTCCGCCACCAGTCCGAAAGCGAAGCAAAGGACTTTGCTGTTGATGGTATTGTCGAACGAATACCCCTCCTTGGTAGTATAGAGATTGATCTCCCGGGCCAGACACTTGCCCATGATAGCCATGATGTCCGTCAGCGTCCGGCTCAGCCGCGAAATTTCCGTCACGATCAGCGTGTCTCCCGGCTTCATCCGCTTGAGAAGAGTGCCAAGTTTGCGGTCGCGCTCGCGCTTACGGCCGCTGACCACCTCCGTGACCCAGCTGTCGATTACGAAATCCTTACTGTCGGCGAAACGCCGGATTTCATTCTGTTGGTTAGCCAGATTCTGCTTGCCCGTACTAACCCTGAGATATCCTATAACCATTATTCTGAAAAATTAAGCGAAGGCGACGTTGCCTTCATTCGCAAAAAATAATCGGTACGGGAAGATGAAAAAACTGAACCGCGATTTTCCCGCTTCGGACATCTATCTCCCCCGAACCGGCAGCGCACGGATTTGCCGTGCGCCCC
>UMGY01041229.1_pt1 | contig 10132 bp, 8 predicted proteins | sample 1965391 | NCBI WGS metagenome assembly UMGY01 (sample SAMEA4836084, study PRJEB28245) | human gut metagenome | biome: gut microbiome; material: fecal sample | place: Denmark | collected 2008 | reverse complement strand
ACTTGGACTTGGAATGGAGTTGGAACTACTCATACTGATACTGAAACAGGTACACCAACACTTAGTGGAACAGCTACAGGTTTTACTTTAAGCGGTACTACTGTTACTGCTAGTAATAATGAATCAACAAATAGTAGAAGATAAATATTACTGCTACTTATTCAGGTGTTACTAAATCTATTACAATTAGTCAGAATGCTGGAAGTAAAGTTTATGGTAGTTGGTCTAAATGGACTATTAATAAAAGTTCAAGTGGAACTACTATTGCTGCATCTGGTGGTAGCGGTACTGTTAGTGCTCCTACTGCTATACGTACTAGATCATATACTTGGAATGGAATAGGAACAAGTTATACTGAACAAGGTACTGGTACTCCAACTTTGACTAAACAAAGCGGAGATGGTAGTTTTAGTGTAAGTGGTACAACAGCTACTGTTAGTTATGGTAATAATACAACAACTAGTAGTAAATCTACAGTTGTTCGTGCTACTATGGATACTGAATATGTTGATACTACTTTTACTCAATCTGCTGGTAGTAAAGTATATGGAAGTTGGTCAATATGGAGCGTATATTGTAATGCTAGTAGTTTTACAGTTTCTGCATCTGGTGGCTCTGTTACTATTTATAGCGGTGCTTCTAGAAGTAGAAGTTGGACATGGAATGGAGTTAGCGGTTCAGGTGGAACAGAAAGTGAAAGTGGTACTCCTACATTAAGTGCTAGTGGTAGTGGTTCTTTAAGTGGAACTACATTAAGTTATGGTAATAATACTTCTACTAGTTCTAGGACTACTAGAGTTACTGCTTCTTATGGTGGTTCTTCTAATTATTGTGATATTACTCAATCTGCTGGTAGTAAAACTTATAGTAGTTGGGGAGCATGGAATATTACTTTAACTGCTAATCCTATAACTATAGCTGCTGCTGGCGGTAATTCTACATTATCTACATCTGCTACTAGAAGTAGAACTTGGCAATGGAATGGTACTGGAACTACTTATACAGAACAAGATAGTGGTACTCCTACATTAAGTAAAGTTAGTGGAGCTGCAACATTAAATAGTAAAACTGTTAGTTATGGTAATAATACTTCTACTAGTTCCCGTAGTTCTGTATTTAGAGCAACTATTGATAGTGCAACTAAAGATATTACTATTAATCAATCAGCAGGAGCTAAAATTTATGGAAGTTGGTCTAGTTGGTCTGTAAGTTGTAGTGCTAGTAGCTATAAAGTTTGGGCAGGAGGTGATTCAGTAACTATTTATAGTAGTGCTTCAAGAAATAGAACATGGACTTGGAATGGTGTTGCAGGTTCTGGTGGCACTGAGTCTGATAGTGCTACTCCTAGTATTTCTGTTACAAGTGGTGTTGGAGTTTTAAGTGGTAATACTTTAACTTTTAGTAATAACACATCTCCTGATGCTAGAACAACTAGAGTTACTGCTAATTATAATGGAGTTACTGATTATTGCGATGTTATGCAATATGGTGGTAATAAAGTTACTGGAAGTTGGACATCTTGGCAAATAACTATATCTGCTAGTCCTATGAATATTGCTGCTAGTGGTGGTAGTTCTACTATTACTTGTAGTGCTGTTCGTACTAGAAATTATACTTGGAATGGAGTTGGTACTACTTATACTGAAACTGAAAATGGTAGCCCAACTTTAAGTAAATCTGGAGATGGTACATTAAATGGTACTACTAGTGGAAGTAAACTTACTTATGGTAATAGAACTACTACAACAAGTAGAAGTACAACTGTTACTGCAACTTATAGTGGAGTTAGTAAATCTATTAATATTACACAATCTGCTGGTAGTAAAGTTACGGGACAAATGACATATCATACTGATATTTATGATAGAAATTCATCTAATTATACAGATTATACTAGTTATCCTGTAACACATGATATTGGAGGTGAACCTATTATTTCTGGAGGTGATACAGTTATTACTTATTGTAGACTTCGTAAAACACAACCATGGACTTGGAATGGTGTTAGTGGAAGTGGTGGAACAGATACTACTTATGCTAGTGCAAAAGATGTAGCTATTGTAAGTCAATCTAACTGTACAACTACTGTTAAAGATACAGGTAGTAATAATATAATTATGTTTAGTTCTGTTGTTCCCGCTAATTTAAGTAGTAGTGCTCGTACTTGGTATTTTAATTGGAGATGGTTAGGTTCTAATAATACTACTATTCGAAATACACAAGCCGCAAATACTTTACGTGGTAGACTTGTTATTAAAAATGATTATTTTACTAGTCAAAATGTTGCTTTACCTATTTATTTAGATAGCCAAAATGTAGATTCAATATATAAAGGAGAAGCAAGTTATAATGATATTAAAAAAACTCCTATTGGTGTTTATGTATATATTCCTACTAATATTTCTATAATGAACGCTGGTAAATTGCAATTTTGGTTTGAAAATAAAGATGGTGGTGGCAGTAAATATACTTGTACTTTAAGTAGTGTTAGTACACCTTCAAATAATGTTTCTGTATCTAATAGTAATAATATTATTAATGTTACTGCTAATACAACTACTTCTTCATTTACTATATTATGTCAATTTACTATGACTTCTAATAGTACGGTATTTAATGTAAGAGTTTTAATTGAACCATGATAAGAATACTATTTAATATAACAATATTACTAATACTTATATTGTTTATTTACTCATTAAAGTTATTTAAATTAATCACATAATTATGAACAATAAACAACTATATGAAAAACTAGGTCAGAATAGTTATGATAAAGTATTTCCTATTACTTATCTTCAAAATATTCTTGACAAAGATACAAACAATAATTTAACTGTTGTTCTTTCTAGATTTAATCATCTATGGATTCCATATCAAGGAACTAGAGTTAATACTCGTAAAGCTGTTCCTGCTATTTTTAGACGTAATAGTCTTACTATTAGTTATTATGATGCTGAACATAATGTATCTATAACTGAAAGTTATATAGGTAGTAATCTTCAAGCTGGAGTTGAAACTAGTTGGGTTTCTGATGATAATTGGACAAAAATTCTTAGTGAGAAATATCTTGAAGAGAATGGTGCTAAGATTCCAATTGCTGATGGAACTATTGATTGGGATATGCTTAATGAAGCTCTTAAACAAATGATTGCAGGAAATGGTAAAGTTAATATTATTAATTATCCTGATGAAGAAGATATTACTATAAGATTAAGTCCGGGTTGTTGTAATGTTAATCGTCTTAGTCTTAAAGATAGACATTATGAGCCTGAATATAAAAGTGGTAAAGGATATAAAATAGTTCGCAAGGTCTTACTCCCCGTGGAGGATGATGCCAGTAATGCAGAACAGCTTTTATTTGATGGTTTTCTTGATGATACTTATTGTGAACAATATGGTCAAATAATTCTTAATACTGATAAATATGAAGTTATTAGAACAGATTTAGGTAATACTGCTGGTATTTATTATGATACTTATCATAAATTATTTGTTCTTAGAGTTAAGACTATTCATGATGGAGTTGGTTTTTATAATTATTATACTAGATGGACTATTGTAGAACCTACTGATAGAGTTCATCCTCTACGGGGGGTCAACACTCCTGTATATGGAAATAGTGAAGATTATAATATTTATAATACTTGTCTTTCTGATGAACGTCCAAGACTTGGTATTATATATGTTAATTCAGTAGATAATATTAAATATTATTTTAATGAAGAAAATCTAGTTCAAGTTAAGAATAATATTTATCTTAATTATAAAGCTGTTCTTACTCAAGATATGGTTAACGAAGAAAATACTCGTTATATTATTCGTTATGCTTTTGATTTAAGTGGTAAAACTATTACAATGCCTGTTGGTTGTGAACTTGTATTTGAAGGTGGTATTATAGAAAACGGTACTATTAATTTAAATAAATGTAAACTTACAGGTATGGTTGGCGAAGAGTCTGAATATCTTCCTAATGTAACTTGTAGTAATTGGGCTAAAGGTCAGATTGAATATCGTAATGGAAAGATTTGTTATTGGAATGGTACTGAATGGAGAGTAATGGGTGATACTTCTTCTATGGAAAGTTATACTAAAGAAGAGATTAATAATATGTTTAAAAATTATTATACTAAATCTGAAACTTATAATAAAGAAGAAGTTAATAATTTACTTAATAGATATGTTACTAATGATACATTTAATAACTTTAAAGAAGAAATAAATCAAACTATTACTAATAGTGTTAATCTTGATAAGATTCAAAAAGCTATTAATGACGGATGTGGAGTTAATATGACTATGCCTAGTGCAAATAGTAATAAACTTAGTCTTCCAATTTGGACAGGAACTGCTACCCAATATGCAACTATTACCCCAGTTGCTGGAATGACTTATAATATTATTGATGAATAATGAGTTTAACTCTTGGACGTCAAGGAGGAGTTGCTCAACCTCTTAGAAAGAGAACAGTAGGTCAAACTAATATTGCTCATGTTTATGATGGTACTAATCATATTTGGCCTACTTCTGTTATTCATTTTAGTGATTTTACTAGTGTCCAACTTAGATATATTTGGGGTAGTGATGATGGTCGAGATTTGGATACTAAATCATATTATGTTAATTCTCCTATTAATAGTTTAAATTATGTAGCTGTTGGTTGGTCTTGGAATAGTGATAAAATACCATATTTATATTGGGGTGGGGATAATACTCAATCTGGTGCTGAATGTGTTATGTTTAATATTGAATCTATGATTGACCTTGAAGATAAAATGCCTGATATAATGAAAATGAATCTTTGTGCTAATTGGTATGGAAGTTTAAGTAGAGGTCATGTTACTGTTGAGTGCACTGCTTATAAAGGTGGAGTTATTGTTAAAGCTTGGCAATTAGATAATAATGAAATTGATGTTGATAATAGAGGAATTTATATTTTTCCTTTAGCTGATGGAACTATTAATATGCCTGACCATTATGGCGGTTATAAAGAATGTTGGTATGGTGAAGTTGTTAAAAGAATAACTAAGTCTAATAATGAAGTAAAATATTTTAGAGTTAATCCTGTTAATGATAAAGTTATTGGTTTAGATAATATTAAAATAATTCGTCATGGTGGTGGACTTGTTCATGGCAATGGTTATTGTTGGTATGAAAATAAACCTAATGATAAATATAAAGTTTGGAATAATCAAGTCAATACAACTGGTACTCTTTTAACTCTTGATAAGCCAACTCTTAATATAACTAGTGATGATAATTATAGTTATGAATATCATACAGTTTTGTTAAATGAAGATAACACTGTTTATAATGATAATTATACTGATAATTATAAATTTAGATTTGGTTTTGTTGCAGGTAATTCTGAATTTAGAGGACAACAAACTATTCAATGTTATGTTGGTACACAAGGTGGTAAAGCTGATGATGGTAAGACTTCAATAGGTGAAATAAAATATACTAAACTTAACAAAATTGGTGAATTGACAATATATAGTCCTATTGAAAGTTAAATTAATATTAATTACCAAACAAAGATAACGGTTTAAGTGTTATAGATTATGTAGTTCAAACTACAAGTATTAATCTATTTTTTTAACTTAAACCTTAATTTATTATGCAAGTAATTGAAAAAGTGAAAGTTGTTCCAGAGGGCTATAATGGTGCTGGAATGAATTATGACGGTGGTAATCGTCGTGATGTAAACGGTAAGGCTAATGCAGGTTTAACTCTTGGTATTATCGGTACTACACTTGGCGGTTTGGCTTTGTTTGGTAACAGACGTTCTACTCCTGCTAGTATTTTAGGTGGTGCTGGTGGTGGAATGTTAGGTGATGGTTCTACCAATATTAACGTACTTGGTGCTACTGCTGGTAGTGGAAGCGGTGCTCCTACTGCTTTTCAAGCATGGGAAAAATCTTGTGAAGATACTTTAGCTCTTCAAGGTGGTCTTTATCAATGGGCTTTGACTCAACAGAATCAACGTTTTGAAGATAGAGAACGATTGAATAGTGAATTGTTTGGTGTTTACATTGATGGGCGTAATCGTACTGATGCTCTTATTGAGAAAAATAACACTGACCATTTTAATCTTTACAAATATACTCGTGATGCTGATGATGATATCCGTAAAGAGTTATCTGATTTGAAAGCTGAATTGGCTGTTACTAAAGCTATTCGTCCTTATCAAGATAAACTTATCCAATGCGAAATGGAAAAGATGTTTACGGCTGGTATCAACTATACTGATAGAAAGACTTGTAATGTTATCTATGGTGTAGTTACTCTTCCAAATGAACCTACTGTTACAGGTCTAGTTGGACGTAATGCTTATGGATGCTTACCATGTGGTTTTACTCAACCTGCTAGTGGAACTCCTGCTCAGTAATATTACTAAGTTTGATTAAGAACATAAAATTGAAAGAGATATGATACCTGTTAATCAATTCATACTAGGTAGTAGTGACCCTTTGCTATATCCTAGTGAAAAAATGACTAATAGCATTGATGAACAAATTGCTTTTCTTCAAAGTCAAAAACAAGCAATTAATGAAGCTTATCGTCGTAATGCTATTCCTAATGCAAATAATGGTACAACTCAAAATCAGCAAGTTCCAACTCAAGGAATTTGGGATGCTATTGATGCTGAAATTGCACCACTTACACAAGAACAACAAAATATGCTTCTTAATAATCAAGACTATGTAAATAACTATAATGCTTTACAAAGTATGGTTCAAGCAGAAGTTCTTAATTTAGTTAGAGGAAAAATCGAAGCTAGTGCTGATGGCAAACATTTACTTGAAGAACAACTTAAACTTGTTAAGTTACTTAAAAGTAAAATTGTTGAAGTTACTAACAAAGAAATGGAATTGTTTAAAGCTTTTAAAGAAGCTAGTAAAACTAATCCTAATTTAACTTATGAAGAATTTTTAAAGAAGTAATATTATGGTTGAAATTGGTAATGTTAAAGAGGTTATTAAAGATTATATTATTAAACAATTAGTATCTATGGGTGAAAGTTCTCCAGCTATAAGACTTTTAATTCCTTTAGCTAAAAGAGCAATTACTAATAATATTAATAGTTTTGATAAGTTCTTGAAGCCTATTGCAGATAAAGATGGTATGATTGATATTGAAGGTATATTTGATGAAGAAATGGAAGTTATTAATAATATTGATAATTTTGATTTTGATATACCTTTTATTGGTGGCGGTAATATTTCTAAAGGTATTATATCTCTTGAAGTTCCTTATGTGAATAAAATTGTTGCTCTTAATCAAACTGATTTAGAAGTTTTAAAAGAATCATTAATCAGTTTAAAAACAAAGTAATATTATGAGAGAAATGCCTTACATTCAACCTTACCATGTTGGTAATCGTCGTGGCGGTAATCAAAATATTCTTGATGAATTTCGTGAATTTCTTGATGCACGTGGAGGACGAAGCGGTCGTGGTGGTAGAGGTGGTATGAGAAATCGTATTGGTTATGATACTTACGATACTTATGGTCGCTCTGCTAATAAAAATGACCGAGAAGAAAAGATTTTAACTATGCTTATGAGCGGTGGATATAATGATGATGGCTATCATTTTAATGAGTATGAAGCTAAAGAAGTTGTAGAACAAATGTATCATGTTAAAGACAATAAGAAATATATTGGTGAAAAATATGATATGAATAAAGCTCATGAGATTTGTGAACGTTATAAAGAAGTATTGCCTAATGATGTTGAACCTTGCGATGTTTATGTTGCAATTAATGCTCAATATCATGATTATGCTAAATTATTTGAAGAATGGTTTGGTGGTAATATAGATAATAAAGTGTTTGAAAGTGCTATTACATTTTGGTTTAAAGATGTAGATTTTGATGGTGACAAAGTGTGGGAATATTTTCACATGAATAACTAATCATTATTGTAAAACTGTAAAAGGGAATTATCTTCGGATAGTTCCCTTTTTTATTTATCTAAATTTTAGTATGGACAAATTTATTGATGTAATTGTAGATGGAATCCTTAGTAATTTTGATTTTGGATTTATGTTTATTGTTAATGTTCTAACTTATATTATTATTAAAACTATTGATTATTTTAATGGTGATAATAAAGTTCCTACTTGGCAAAAAAGATGTGTATTAGTTATAAGTATTGCTGCTATGATTGGCATTTATATTGCAGCTGGTTATGATAATACTATTATGCTTGTTAATAGTGCTATTCTTGCTCCTGTGTTTTGGAGTTGGGTTGTTAGTCCTATTCTAAAGAAACTTGGAGTTGGCTATAAAGATATTGATAATACTATTGGTTAAGATTATATGAGATTGATTAGCTAGGCTTGACTGACTAATTCAAGCCTGCTCCATCCTCTACGGGGAGTATAGCTTGCCAAATTTGGCTAGTTTTAAGCCTAGCTGATTAACTGTACATGATTTAATGAAAGTCTTGTTATGAGCCTAAAAAGTGGCTCTATGAACGTACATAAATATTTACAATATTAAATTTCAAAATAGTAAAGTTATGAGAGTTATTAAGACTAAACATTTTCCTTTTGGTGGTTATAAAGCTATTAATCTTTTTGGTATTGTATTTACTAAAGGAGAATTAAGTAATAAAGAACTTAATCATGAAGCTATTCATACAGAACAAATGAAAGAGATGTTATATATCTTTTTCTATATATGGTATGGTGTTGAATATCTTATTATAAGACTATTTCATATTAAACAACATGATGCTTATAAAGATGTAAGTTTTGAAGAAGAAGCTCATATTAATGATGATAATCTTAATTATATTAGTGAACGTAAACATTATACTTGGACTAAATATCTAGGTATTAATAGTTCTAAAACTGCTTAATTAAAAAATGTTAATAATATTGTTAAACTACTTGTTATTAATAATATAATTTATATTTGTAACAAACTAAATTCTAAAGATATGGAAGATGATAAAAGAGTTAATTATAAGTTAGATGCTATTAATAAACTTATTAATAATCTTAAACTTAGTATTTCTGGTAATAAAGAACATGATGAGCTTGGAGAAAATAATGTTATAGTTAATCTTGATGAGATTAGTCAAAAGATTACTGAATTACATGAAATGGTTAAAGCTGAATTTGATGAGTTTGAAAATCAACATAAAAGTGAATCAGATGAAACTCAAACTCTTCTTAATAGTCGTTTTGATAAAGTTGATGCTAAATTAGATAGTATTAAATCTGCTATTGATAGTATGAAAACTACTATTAGTGGTAAACTTGATACTGTTAATTCTACTATTAATAAAGCAAATACAGATATAGTTGCTGCGATTAATGCTATGAAAGCTAGTAATGATACTAAAAACGATGCTATAATTACTGCTCTTCAAGGACTTGTAACTAAAGTTAATGAAAATACTAATAATATTAATTCTCTTAACGGTCGAGTTGATGCTCTAGAACAAGCTTAACATGAATTTTAATTTAGTAGAGATGTATAATGGCTTGTTAAGATTTAACAAGCATATACTAAATGAACTTGCAGAAGGACTTAAACATCTACCTAATTTAGATGGAGTATCTAAAGGAGATAGTTTAATTATTAATGAACAAGGTAATCCTGCTTGGGGTTCTACTGCATTTATTCCTACTTTTGAAAATGCTGCTTATGGTATTGAATGGACTAAAGATGACAATGATATAATCAGAATTGGTAATGCTAAATTTCATAGAGAACTTCCTATTCAAAATAGACTTAAAGGTTGTGTCTATAATGAAAAGAAAATCAGTTATTTCCTTAATCCTACGGGTTGGGCTAAACCTCTTGAAAATGGTCTTGTTCCTCCTCTTGATGGAAGTGATGGCGATGTTGGGGTAAGAGTTCCAGAATTTTATATGTGTGTTAAAGATACTGGTACTAAATATCAACTTTGGATAAGCGATTTTAATATTGATGGAACATTTACTAGAGTTCATCCTTTTATTATAAGTCATACTAAAACTATGACTAGAACTAGAGAAGATGGTAAAGAAGAAGTATTTAGTGCTTGTATTAAACCTGATGATACTAGATATTTAGGAGGAAATAAAAGTCCTTCTATTGCTGCTATTAAATTACAAGGTAGACCTAGAACTGGA
>UMGY01010031.1_pt1 | contig 10142 bp, 9 predicted proteins | sample 1965391 | NCBI WGS metagenome assembly UMGY01 (sample SAMEA4836084, study PRJEB28245) | human gut metagenome | biome: gut microbiome; material: fecal sample | place: Denmark | collected 2008 | reverse complement strand
CCGCTTACAGTTTCAACACTTTGCTTATCATACATTTCAATATATCTACCCTAGTAGACATTCCGCTTACAGTTTCAACTTATGGAGGAAAAAATATGATTACTCAATCTACCTTAGTAGATATTTTTCTTTACAGTTTCAACAAGATATGCTGAACATATCTACATAAATATCTACCTCAGTAGACATTTCGCTCACAGTATTAACTACAAGTATGGACAGACCATCTACACCAGTAGACATTTTCCTTACAGTTTCAACTTATTGTGCAATGAGATGAACGCGCTGATCTACACCAGTAGACATTCTGCTTACAGTTTCAACCCTAACATTGTGCACTTGCACAACATTTTACGGTTGAAACTGTAAGCTTTTTACGTATTATGCCCTAAATTTGTTGCCTTGTACCATTGAACTGTAAGCGTTTCTTTTTATTCAATCTACGATCTGTACTAACTATTCGTTTACTGTCTCTTCTGCACGGTTCTGCATAAAATTGAACCAGTCTTCATTGCTGAGTCTGCTAAACTTAAATTTCTCGCCCTCGACCCAATTGTTCTTCACCTGAAGCACATTGTATAAGCCTTTCATTGCGATACCATATGCGTCATTAGCATCTGCTTCAATAGGAAGTGATTTGTCAGCAGCGTCCGTGTCAAAGAACTTTCCTGACGCGTTTAATACTGGAGATACAAACTTGTCATACTCTCTGTCTTTCGACTCGCATAAGCTGTTTCGCATCTGTACTGTGAGCTTGAACATCTCAAATATGTGAGAGGAGAGTGCATAGTCAATAATTTCCTGTTTGATGTCATGACCATCTGCCCAGTTGATGTCTGTGGCGGCAAGAGTTTTCTTAATTTCCTCTGTTATGTCGATAACGACTTCGCTAACGAACTTTCTGTTTCGGAACGTCTTTTTAACTCTGGTGCCGTAAGTATATGCACACCATTTTGTTCTTGCACAAGTCTCATATGTCTCAAAGTTATCGTAATCAAACTCAAATGCAAACAAATCTTTCTCGGCATCATATCTGATGCAGTCAAATCTGCCAATGAAGTCCGTCTTGGTTTTTTCAGACGATATATCCTTGAACTTGAATAAGGTTACAAATCCTGTTGTCGGATCAATTCTTGACGTATATGCGGCTGGCACATAGAGAATGCATCCACACTGGCTTCCGATATTTTTAAGGTTTTCCGGGATATATGTAAGCTGATAACCGTTGGCAATTCCGCCTGCTTCTAAAGGTTTTCTATCCTTGAATGTCAGATAATTGAGTGTCTTAATAAGGCTCGTCTCAAACTGCTGGTATACACTGCGCTCAATCTTTGAACGCTTTTCCTTAAACCTGCTGTTTAAGTCTTCCATGACAACAATGCCGTTGTATTTTATTACCAGTTCGGCAATTTCATGGACTGCCTGTGATAGATAGCCTTTCTTTAAGTCAGCTATTTTTACGCCCTGTTTCCAGCTCTGCTTTGCCAGTTTTCTTATGATTTCAATCTGCTTGAGCTTTGTCTGATAGTCTACATTATTTATAATGTTAAGAGATTTCTGCTCAATAATGTTTCCGTTAGTATCAATTACTGATACATACAGTAAGTTTCTCTCACCACGGTCAATCGCAATGATGTAAGTATTCTTTGTCTGGGCAATATACTTAAGAGCCATTTCGTTTACATTTACACGTCTGTTTTCCGCCTTGTAGTTTAGTGACACCGGCATGTTGATAAAGAATTCATCCTCTGTATATCTGTGGTCTTTTATGATGTCATAAGGTGCAGTGCGATGGTCTACAATATCCTTGTACTTAAGCGCCTCTGCTGAAAGAGGCATTCCCGAATTGTTGTAGTAGCCATAAAGCTCCATGTAAACATCATCAGGTACGCATTTTCTGACGGTAATAATGTTTCCATTTTCATCCATTTCCTGTGCATTGTAAGTCTTGCTGACAAGAACAGAACCTTTCTTGTGAACGATAGGAGTTTTTATGCTCTTTGGTCTGAAGAATACTTCCGTGCCGCCACATAATTTGATGACAGGATCTGCAACATTTTCATCACTGAATAAGCTGCGGAGAATAGCAGTGTGCTTATTAGGCTTTCCGGTGCTTTTTTCTGAAAAGTCCTTGTTGTATATCTGAAACAGATACAGCTGGCCATTTTCCTGCAGGCTGTCGATCTCATCACTTCCAATGTATGTCCAGTTCATGTAATAACCCTGTTCGGCAACTTCCTTGTAGAATTCACCAATGTCATTATAACTTTCGGTATCTGAGAACTTAAAATCAAAGCAGTTCCAGTCAGTATACAGTGCGAGACAGTGCTTGAAGTAATCAATCAGTTTGTGACAATAGTCTATGTCAAAATTCTTTGATGCCTTAAGGTGTTTGCCTTTCTTGTAATCAGAAAGCAGTTCATCTGTAAGTCCGTAAACTGGTGCGGCTTTGCTTGAGCTTATGAACATGTGAGGCAGCATCTTGTTAGGTCCGGTTAAAAGAGAGTAGACCATTTTCTTATAATCGCCGTCCTGCATTGTGTCATGTCCTTTTATGATACTTTTTGCAGGTTTGTTTTTGGCATTGAATACTCCAAGATAAAATCTGTCATTCTTTGCAAGAAGAATAGCATTGTTAGTAAATTCCTTACTCTCACTCCAGCCTGATGCAAATGAAGATGTGCCAAAGTACAATCCGAACTTGTCTGTATTGTACGGTTTCTTGGTTACATAATTTCTTGTGCGGTTATATAAGGGCACAATGGAATGGATTTCATCGCTTATATCCTCAAGTTCTGTGTAAAAATCCGCATCCTTGTCAACAGGCTCGTCTGTTTTGAACTTTGCACACCAGCGGAAGATGTCCATAAACGGTTCGAGTGCATCCTTGAAAACAGTGATTTCAACCTCGTTTTCTGCCAGCGGAAGACCGGAATTCATGGTTAACGGACTTGCTTTGCAGCCAGCAGCAATATCTGAAATGCTTCTTATAAGCGATTTTGTGCTTACAGCTTTGTCCGGGCATAAGTTATACTTATCAACAAGTCTGTCAATTTCACCAAGGCTTATTAATTCAGTATTTTTAGCCATGGCCGCAGCCTTTTTCTCCTTGGTCTTGCCTTTGCCCGGGAGAGTGTCAATGTAACTCATGGTAAGGGCAGTATTGATTATGCTGAAATCCCTGTACAGCGTCTGGGATATATTTGCAAAGTATTTCTTTGAAATGTATATCTTATCAAGGTCATAGCTGTCAGCATTTTCGCCGAGCATCTGCAGTCTTTCAATAACAGACTTGGCTCTGACGTTGTTAAGAAAATCATTGACAGCGGCATATACATCCTCGTCGGAATTGAATTTTGCAGGTACATCATATAAAGACTCCTCAATGCAGAGTATCTGCTTGTGAAGACGTCTTAACTTGTACGGGCTAAACTTCTCCTTTGAAGCCTGGCAGTAGAGGCTCATAAACTTGTTGATCCCGCTTACGACATAGTTGTAGAAAGAAATATCATCCTGCGACACAAAATGATTGAAGGCAAAATGATTGAAGTTATACGAAAAGATATTCCTAATATCAGCTCCACCAGCAGCTTCCTCAATCTTCTCAATCATTTCAATCTCGTAATCAAATTTGTTTGCAATGTTTTTGTATATGCGGATGTTGTCAAAATGGATTTTTGCATTGTCATCAACAATTCTGTAGCATGCAGATGATGAAATCTTTTCCTTTGAAAAGCAGTTCTCCCTGTTCGTAAAGAATGCTGAAAATGATGTCATGAAGCCGTTGAACATCTTGACAACCTGCATTTTCTCCTCTTTTTCCTCAGCGGAGTAGGCTCCGTTGTGCAGGATAAACTCTGGCAGGATGGAAGCGGTAATTTCTGCCTTGAACATCTTTTTGTATCTGTCATCACTCTCAAAAATGTCATGGATGGCTTTTCTCATATCATCCTGTGCTTTTTCAAGAGCTTCCTTATTATCCTTTGTCTCCAGATACTTTTTCATTTCTGTAAAGAGCGGCTTAAAGTCAAGTTCATGAACTTTTACAAGGTTCTCATTTAAGAAGCTTCTGTAAAAGTCGTTTAAGATATTCTTGAGCTCCTGACTCATCATGTTTCTTTCCTGATCAGCTTCAATAACGCCGTGTTCCTTTATATATTTTGCTGTAATCTCTGTTGGAATCAGTCTGTTACACAATGTTTTTGTGACAGACGAAAGATTTGTAAAATCGTTAAAACCTGTATTCATCTCAATTTCTCCTTTTTCGCTTAAAGCTTTCTCCGTATATCATAAGTATGTTAGAAATTGTGCCGGGTTATGGCTTTCTATATAAGTTTTTGCTGTTTATTTTGAAATCTGCGCTTATTTCAGGGAAAAGAAAAAACATACTATATGAAAAGGAAGAAAGGAAATATTTACTTATGGAAATAAAAATGAACAAAGAAGAACTTGCAAAAAGAATAAAAGGTAGAGTTGCTATGATAGGAACTGCTCTTAAACATATGGAAAGTATTATGAAATATAACCAAAATAATAAAGGATTTGAGTATGCTTTCGTGCTGTTGTATATTTCTTTACAAAATTATGTTTGCATTGAACTTGACAAAATATTTGATGGTTCAAGCCAACATGAATTTTCGGAATATAATGATACCGGTAAATGTATTTATCACTCGTCAAAATATAGTATTTATAAACTTATTGAAAAAATGGAAGGCAATAATACCAATGGTATTTATCATTGTTCGATAAGGAAATATCATAACGACATTATGTCAATCAGAACTTTACGAGATAAATATTTCGCACACTATGACGGCAAAGATTTATATGAATTAATAAAAAATAACTACATTTCAGATTTGCAAGGTTTATTAAAATGTGTTGCTGAAATATGTTGCAAAGCAAATCCAGATTTACTTCAGAATACTTATGAATCTAATGTACGTGATTTTGACGATTGGTGTCATATGGCTACAAATTCGCTTAATGAGATTTGTATATTAAATGATAAACTTGCAAGTGCTTCAGTTCCAAAAGAAATGTATGAAGAAAATCTTGATGGTTTTATAAATTATCTTAAACAAATGCAGAAAGGATTATAAGAATATAAAAGTAATAAAAGCAGTACGAGAATTAATAGGGAATTATAGAGATGATGGTGGAGCATGACATACAATCAATCATTCCTTGGTCGCAGGGCGGCAGGACAGTGGATGAGAATTTGCAGATACTCTGTCAGAAGTGCAACAATGATAAGAGGGATAAGTAGAGCGGCTTATTATAAGAGCTATAATAGGTAGAATATTTCAGTATGAGGTGCTGAAATAGGATAGCTGCGGGTTATCTGATAACGAATAACTCAATTTGTAAGAAAGTGGCGTAGTACTGCAATATTACAGGGAGGTATATGATTATGGAAGCAATATTATCACTAATAGCCATTATTATATCGGTAATTGCTTTAATTTGTTCCTTGGCAGATACTCAATTAGCTATTGAGTATTTCTTCTCAAATGAATATTTGTTAATTAAAATGAAACCTGATGCAGAATTAATCCCTCATACACATAGTTATGTATCGAATTGTAAATTTTGTGGAATTATTGATACAAGCTGGTATGCTTTTGATAAGGAAGAAAAAGATAATATATTAACTCTTATAAAATATGATTTGTTAAGAGAAGGAATGAGTGGTACAACAATAGATAGTCTTAATTTACAAAGGGAGTCTGATATAATTCTTGTCACAAGAAAAGGTAAAAAACTAGCAAAAAAATGAAAATTTTCAAATAGTAACGCCCGCATATAGAAAGCCATAACCAAACCCAGAATTTGTCATACTTATAACGTCAGATGAGACAGGAATGAAGAAGAATAAAAATAGGAGGATATATGGAAAATAGATTTTTATCCAAAGCAAAAGGCCAGACTAGCAAAATATGGTATTATGGAATGCTTACGTTTTACAGCAAATACACATGTTACATAAAAGACGATCGGTATAATGAGATGATTTGTGATGCCAGCACTCTTTGCCGATGTACGGGCTTGAAAGATAAGAATGATAAACTGATTTGGGAAGGTGACATTATTTTGTTCCAAAGAGACAATGATGATTGCTCATTTCCGAATAAGGATACAAAGAAAAGACTTGGAAAAGTATTTTACAGTGACTTTAGGACAACTTTCGCTATCGGAATGGGAAAGAACGGAAGCAAATCTTTGAACGATGATTTGTGGAAATATGTTCAAAATGGAAATCGAGTGGAAGTTATTGGTAATATTTTCGATAATCCAGAATTATTAAGAGTGCAGCCATAAAACTTATATAGAAACACATATCACGCAGAAAAACTATCATACTTATAGTGAACGCGAAAGACATCTGAAAAAGATGTAATCAGGCAAATATGATTGTATTTACTATGAGAAGTAAAGAAAGGCATTATTTATGGCTAAATATTTAGACAAAACACCTGATGAATGGGAATTATTAACTGAAAAATGGCATGAAGATGAAACGATTACATGCTCGTTACAGGAATATTTAGGTCTTAATGATATTGAATACCGTAAATTTGTATTCGGAATTGATGATAAAGATGTTTCTGATACAGATGTTATAGAAAAATCATCAGAAATTATAAGAGATGTAGTAACAGAACTTGTTATAAAACCAAAAATTGAAGAATTAGCAAAATATTTAGCAGATGTAATTGATGATGTAAGATAAGGAAGAGGATTTTAAAAAGGAAAATATTTAAAGGAATGACAAAAGATTCCTCCAAAAATCTTTGAAAAGCGGAAGCCGGGATGGTGTATACTGTCCCGGTTTCTGTTTTTTAAATACAAAAGCTTGAAAATTGGTAGAAAAATCTATCATACTTATATTAAGCAGGGAAGACATTATTTGGATGTCATCATGCTATTTCCTCAACTTTTCGAAGCCGGGTTCTGATCGCCCGGCTTCTTTTTTGCGAAAAAATAAATCATACTTATGAGGGAAGATGAACGCTGCATGAATTTCCCAGGTCGAAGGACCCAAGAGGCAGCAGCAGAAACGGAAGGGATGCCCGTTGATGCCGGGCAGGCTTTGGCTGGCCTGTCAGCTGTCGGCCTGTGCACAGCCACTTAATGGTGCATGAACAACAGCAAAGCTATAAAGCATCCGTGGCGCAAAAGCATTTCGCGAAGCGGCTGCGCCGTGCTGTTCAGCAGCAGAGGTCATGTGCTCTTTTGTGGGTATATGGCCTTTGTTTTTTGGAATTTTGGACAAACGTATAGCCGGAGGCTTTCGTCCCCGGCTCATATTTAAAAAGAAAAATGGAGTTGTATGTTAACAGGCTTATCTGTATTCCTGTTTTACACATATAGTATGTCAGAAATGATTTTGAGAAATGGCTTTCCATATAAAGAGCTGCTGGTTTTTAATTTTCTATCATACTTTTGGCATAAATGCTGAATGATTTAGGAGGACATTATAATATGGCAAAATTAAATGATTTGTATGGTATTAACATTCCGGAAGATGCAAAACAGGTTGCAGAGGAAGCTGAAAAAAATCAAAACATCGAGCAGACCCCTCTTGATGAGCATATGTTTGACGGCGTTTCTGAATTAATGGATATTACAAGACAGGTCGCGGAAGAAGCGAAAAAACTGAAGCAGTTTGTTAGAGATGCTGACTCTCTGCTCAAAAATCAAAACATCGAGCAAAACCCTCTTGATAGGCATATGTTTGATAGCGTTTCTGATTTAAAAGGTATTAATATTCCGAAAGAGCCGCAGCGTGAACCTAAAGTGTTTAAAGGGGAGGCACCTAGAGATGTACGGATTCCTGATGAATACGAAGTTGTGGGTTCTAACGCTTATTGCGGTGATAATTCAATTGGGACTGTAAGCATGGGAAACGGGATATTCGTAATCAGAGACGGTGCTTTTGCAGATTGTAAGAATCTCAAGGCAGTAGATATGGGCGATAACGTAATCGAAATAGACAGCTCTGCATTCTCAGGGTGTAAGAAACTTGAAGCAGTGTATTTGTCAAAAAATCTACGCGACATTAACATGAATGCTTTCAGGGACTGCAGCGCGCTTGAATACATGTATCTTCCTGAAAACCTTACAAGTATCGCGGCGGGAGCATTTGCAAACTGTACATCACTTGAAAAAGTTGTAATTCCTGAAAGTGTTAATTACTTGGGAATCGGCGCTTTTGCAGATTGTAAAAACTTAAAGGAAATAGATATACCAGATGCACTTCTTGCAAAGATGGAGAGAGACCCTGTTGCTAATATAGCAAACGTATTCAAGGGTACACAGCTTCCAATCAAGAAAATGCAGGCGCAGGCGAAGGCGTATGAGGCAAAACATCGTGCGGCTGTAGCAAGAAGACCAAAGAACAGGGACGCAGAAATTGAGCTTTAAAACATGCAGAACATACAGGGGCCGGATTAGTTCCGGTCTCCTTTTTTTGCAAACGTATAGCCGGAGGCTTGCGTCCCCGGCTCATATTTAAAAAGAAAATTGGAGTTGTGTATTAACAGATTTCCTCTGTCTTACACATATAGTATGTTAGAAATGATTTTGAGAAATGGCTTTCCATATAAGAACATGTAGCCATTCACCCACGCCTATGCAAATATTATAGACGTTCTACTCTAGCTGGTATGATAAAAAGACAAAGGCGGCTTTTGTAAAATCTAACATACTTTCTATATAAAAAAAGAAAGGTGGAGATAAAAACATGAATGAGTGCTATTTCTGCGGTGCATCAGGAAATACGGCGCATATTGCGTCAATTAAAGTGCGCGGCAGAAGAGACGGTGTGCGCATACAAAAGAACATAAAGATATGCGATGCGTGCCGTATCTGGAGGAACAAAGAAGACATAAGAGAAGCAGTCTCGGCAATGGAAGACTGGGATTAAGGATTAAGGAGGAACAAAATGGAGACAAACAAAAGAAATGAAATCATCAGGCTTCATGACGCACTTTTAGACAGGCTTGGAATTAAGCCTGACAAGTATGAAAGAGAGGATTCGCTGATGTCAGCTATCGAGGAGATTGACAACGGTCAGGACGTGCAGGCGAGTCTTGTGGACGCAATAAAGTGCGTGTACGGCAGGGAACTGACAGACATGATATATAAATCTGTCTGTGCAAATCTTAAAGGCCCTAAAGCATGGGCCAAAGAAAGGGCATGAAAAAGGAGAGCTGCATTGCGCGGCTCTTTTTTTGCGGGCTGCCTAGATGGAAATGAAGCAAACATAAGAAAAATCTATCATACTCTTTGTAGAACATTTGCGAAAGGACAGAAATTACAGATGGGAAAAATCAAAGAGATATTTTCAGTCATAAAAGAAGAAATTGAAAGCAGTATAGAGAAAAGAGCAACTTTTGCAAAAATTGAAAAGGCAGTTGAAGAGACAAGAATGGCAGAGAATGCGGACTATGCAAGGGAGAAGTACAGGCAGCGCGGGTATAAGACACAGGTGGTTTTCGAGGCTGTCATGCACATGCTGTACATTATGGCAGGAGGCCTGGCTGGAGCATATATAACGCATTGTATTTACAAATACGATATGCTTGGCGTTAGCAGTCTTTGTGCTGACATAGGTCCAGATCGTATAACATTTCTGCAGTTGATTGTCGATGTACTACCAATTTGCCTTTCGGTAAAGCTGTTTCTAATGGCCCGACAACCGCTTTATTTGATAATTTGGCGGGTTAAGAGTAAGATATACGCGCCAATTTTCATAAATTAAATCCTTTCGTTTGCCGTAGGCGGAAACCCACTACCTTCAGGTGGTGGGAGGAGCCTTGTGAATCTTTAGCCATTAACCCTGACTTTCAATATACTTTTGTATAGTCGCTGACGATACTTCTCCAATACTGCAAGCAAAGTATCCGTCTGACCAAAATATCCTTTTCTTCCAATACTGTTTAGACAGAAACGAGCCATACTTTTGCCATAGGTAATATGGTGTTTCTTGTTTTACAATCTTAACAATATCGCAAACCCTATCAGTCGTATCATAACTTATTAAAAAATGCATGTGGTCTTTGTCTGCTTCCATAGCGATTATTTCGTAGCCACGAGTATTGGCTATATCAAAAATCTTTTGCTTAACATCGTCA
>UMGY01030142.1_pt1 | contig 10451 bp, 5 predicted proteins | sample 1965391 | NCBI WGS metagenome assembly UMGY01 (sample SAMEA4836084, study PRJEB28245) | human gut metagenome | biome: gut microbiome; material: fecal sample | place: Denmark | collected 2008 | reverse complement strand
GCGGCAGCGAAGAAGCAACTGATAGGCCAGATCGGCGTGGCATCTGATAATTTCGAGAATAATGCGCTAGGTATGGCGAAAACATATCTGCACTATCATAAGTATGAATCGTCAGAATCAGTGTTCCATCGTATTGAGGCGTTGACGGCAGAACAACTGCTGGAGGTTGCCAATGAGATGTTTGCGGAGGAATATTTGTCGACGTTGATTTATAAGTGATACCTTGAGTGAAGAATGTCATATTTCCTACAAAACTTTAATACTCTAATGAAAAATAAATGTTTGCTGTTGTTGCTGTTTGCTTCTTTTCCGATTTTCTCATGGGCTGATGAAACTCTTGATTCACTATTGCATGTCCTTGATCAGACAATCCTAGCACATGACACTTATGTGGTACAGCGCGAATCGCGGATACGGCATCTGAAAGAGCTTGCCGGAGACGTGGCTCCTAATTCCATAGAACGCTATAATCTGAATAATCAGATCTATAAGGAATATAAAGCCTTTATTTGCGATTCCGCTATTTACTATTTAAATGAGAATGTTCGTATTGCGGGTAATCTGGGAGATACTGACCGGGAAATAGAAAGTAAACTGCAACTTTCTCTTTTGCTTTCTTCTACGGGTATGTATACCGAATCAATTGATGTCCTGAAGTCAGTAGACCGACAGAAGGTAACTTCACATCTGATACTTGATTATTATACATGTTTCGATCATGTGTATGGTGAGATGGGATTTTATACACAAGATCAGACGTTATCTGCTTATTATCGGGAAATATCGTCAGCATATAAAGATTCATTATATGCGATATTATCTCCTCAATCGGAAGAATTTATGGTCATGCGCGAAACGTTGTTTCGTGACCGGCACAAGTATGATGAGGCCTTGGAGATAAACGACCGTCGTCTGATGGCAGCAGAGCCCGATACGCCTCAATATGCACTTGTAACTTACCATCGCTCACTTATTTATAAATATCTTGGAGATAAAATAAGAGAGAAACAGAATCTTTGCCTTTCTGCTATCTCTGATATTCGTTCTGCTATTAAAGATCATGCTTCTTTGTGGATGTTGGCTCAGTTGCTCTATGAGAATGGCGATATGGAGAGAGCTTACCAATATATGCGTTTCTCGTGGAATGCTACCAAATTCTATAATGCTCGTCTTCGAAGTTGGCAGAGTGCCGATGTGCTTTCTTTGATTGATAAAACTTATCAGGCGATGATTGAGAAACAGAACGACCGCCTTCAGCAGTATTTAGTGCTGATTACGGCATTGCTGGTGCTGCTGATTGGTGCGTTGGGCTATATATACCGGCAGATGAAGAAATTGGCTGTTGCAAGGAATCATCTGCAGACAGCCAATCATCAATTGAATCAATTGAATGAAGAATTACAGCAAATGAATGCCTGTTTGACATCTACCAATGCAGAACTGTCTGAATCTAACCAGATTAAGGAAGAATATATTGCCCGTTTTATTAAACTCTGCTCTACTTATATCAATCGGCTCGATGCATATCGTCGTATGGTAAATAAGAAAGTATCTGCTGGTCAGATAGCAGAATTACTTAAAATCACCCGCTCACAGGATGCCCTTGATGAGGAATTGGAAGAACTATATGCCAACTTTGATACTGCTTTCCTGCATTTATTTCCCGATTTTGTGAAGAAGTTCAATGCATTGTTGCAAGACAATGAACAAATCATTCTGAAGAAAGATGAATTATTGAATACCGAACTGAGAATTTTTGCATTAATACGTCTTGGTATTGAAGATAGTTCACAAATAGCAGAGTTTCTCCGTTATTCGGTGAATACAATTTATAATTATCGGGCGAAAGTAAAAAACAAAGCTCGTGGTTCCAGAGAAGATTTCGAAGATTTAGTTCGGAAAATACGTTGATCGATGTTGTAACCTATCCACTTTTTAGGCCTCTTTGGTTGATATTAACTTGCTGTTTATTAGTGGTTTGTCTGTTTGTATAATCCACTTATTATACCCTCATTGTCAAATCACTTCAGTTTCTTTATACTTTTGACCTGTGCTTCTGAAATAGTGGCGAAAGTCCTGTCAAGCACATACCTTAATTATAAACTTTAAAATTAATACGCATGAAAAAGAACAGGCGAAAAATCCTTTCGGGGAGTCGCAAGATTCTCTTTGCTATCTTAGCAGTATTTTTTTCTCTGAGTGCATCCGCACAACAATTTACTGCATCCGGTCAGGTACTGGATGCACAGAAAGAACCGCTTATCGGTGTAAGTGTACAGGAAAAGGGGACAACTAACGGAGCGATAACTGATTTAGACGGTAACTTTACATTGACGGTCCGGTCCAATGCTACTTTAATATTCTCTTATGTAGGATATAAATCGCAGGAACAGAAAGCATCCCGACAGATGAAAGTTACACTTCAGGAAGACAATGAAGTACTTGAAGAAGTAGTTGTGATCGGCTATGGTTCGGTAAAACGTAAAGATGTTACGACAGCCATTTCCACTGTGTCTACTAAAGATCTTGATGTACGTCCCATCGTTTCTGCCGGACAGGCTATTCAGGGTAAGGCAGCCGGTATCTCCGTAATTCAGCCTAGCGGTACGCCGGGAGGAGAGATGTCTATCCGTGTGCGTGGTACTACTTCTATGAACGGAAGTAACGATCCGCTATATGTAGTGGATGGTGTTCCTGTGGATAACATTAAGTTTTTATCTCCGAATGATATTGAAAGCATGCAGATTCTGAAAGATGCCTCTTCGGCTTCTATCTATGGTTCGCGTGCTGCCAATGGTGTAATTCTGATTACAACAAAGGCCGGAGCGACCGGAAAGGCAAAAGTATCTCTGACAGCACAGTTTGGCTTGAACAAGGTGGCGGATAAGGTAGAATCTCTGAATGCTGCGCAGTATAAAGAGTTACAGGATGAAATCGGACTGGTATCCTTGCCTGATGGACTGCCCGACCGTACTGATTGGTTTGACGAAACATATAAGACCGGAAAGATGCAAAATTATCAGGTAGCAGTATCTAACGGTAATGAAAAGATGAAATACTATCTTTCTGCCGGATATCTCGATGAAAAGGGAATACTGGATATCTCTTATTACAAGCGTTATAATTTCCGGGTGAATCTTGAAAATCAGATTCGTAGTTGGTTGACAGTAAGTGCTAATATCTCCTACTCGGACTATACCAGTAACGGAGGGGGAGCGATGGGAACAGGAGCGAATCGTGGTGGCGTTGTATTGGCTGTTATCAATACGCCGACATATGCTCCGATCTGGGATGCTTTAAATCCGAACCAGTATTACAATAACTTCTATGGAGTTGGAAATATCACCAACCCGTTGGAGAACATGGCACGTGCAAAGAATAATAAAGATAAGGAAAACCGTTTGCTGGCATCGGGCAACGTGTTGCTTACCTTGCTGCCGGAGTTGAAGTTTAAATCAACTCTAACACTTGACCGTCGCAATGCTGTAAATACTACTTTTCTTGATCCGATTTCTACTGCCTGGGGACGTAACCAGTATGGTGAAGCCTCCGACAACCGGAATATGAATACGGTATTGACATTCGACAATGTATTTACTTACAATAAGAACTTCAAGAGACATGGCCTGGAGGTAATGGCAGGGTCATCGTGGACGGATTCAGACTACTCTAACAGTTGGATAAACGGTTCACACTACCGCAATGATCTGATACAGACCTTGAATGCCGCAAACAAGATTGCCTGGGATAATACCGGTACAGGTGCTTCTCAATGGGGAATTATGTCATTTTTCGGACGTGTAGCTTACAATTTTGATAGTAAGTACCTGTTGACGGCTAACCTGCGTGCCGACGGTTCTTCTAAGTTGCATCCTGATCATCGTTGGGGGGTATTTCCATCGTTCTCAGCTGCCTGGCGTGTATCTTCCGAGAAGTTTATGGCTGATCTGACGTGGATTGATGATTTTAAAATACGTGGAGGCTGGGGACAGACAGGTAATCAGTCTGGTATTGGTGACTATGCTTATTTGCAACGTTATAATATCGGTCGTATTGAATGGTTTAAGGTAGCGGCTGAAGGTGATACAACAGATTATGCGAATGCGGTACCGACTATCAGCCAGGCCAATTTACGTACGTCTGACCTTACTTGGGAAACGACTACTCAGACCAATATTGGTCTGGACCTGACAGTATTGAATGGACGTTTGACTTTTAACATGGACTACTATTACAAGAAGACCAAGAACATGCTGATGAACGTATCACTGCCTGCCGGTGCTGCTGCAGCTACTTCTATCGCCCGTAATGAAGGTGAAATGACTAATAAAGGTTTTGAGCTTACCATTAGTTCGAAGAACTTCCGGGGGGGAGCATTTACCTGGGATACGGACTTCAATATTTCCTTCAACCGGAACAAATTGACGAAACTTGAATTGCAGAAAGTGTACTATGATGCCAAAACTGCGGATGTAGTCAACGATTATGTAGTGCGTAATGAGCCGGGACGTGCTTTAGGAGGCTTTTACGGATATATCAGTGACGGTGTAGATCCTGAGACTGGTGAATTAATGTATCGTGACCTGAGTGGTGATGGTAAAATCTCGACTTCCGACCGTACTTATATCGGCGACCCGAATCCGGACTTTACTTATGGTCTGACCAACACTTTCTCATGGAAAGGATTTAATTTGAGTGTGTTTATCCAAGGCTCTTACGGAAATGATATCTTCAATGCTTCCCGTATAGAAACAGAAGGGATGTACGATGGAAAGAATCAGTCTACCAAAGTACTGAACCGCTGGAAGATACCCGGACAGATAACCAATGTGCCGAAAGCTAATTTCAAGTTGCTGAACTCTACTTACTTTATTGAAGATGGCAGTTACCTGAGATTGAAAGACGTTTCCTTGTCGTACAACTTTAAGGGCAAATTACTGCAGAAATGGGGAATCACCCGTCTGCAACCTTACTTTACCGCTACCAATCTGCTGACATGGACAAGCTACTCCGGCATGGATCCGGAAGTAAACCAATGGGGCAACAGCGGTACGGTGCAAGGCATCGACTGGGGTACATACCCGCATTCTAGATCATACGTGTTTGGTATTAATGTTGAATTCTAATGAAAGGAAAGACTATGAAACTAAGATATATATTTTATGGACTCACTTCCGGTTTGCTGTTCGGACTTTCTTCCTGCTCACTGAATTACGATCCGATCGATACTTATTCGGATGCGACCGAAGGTGTGACGGATACCGGTACAAAGGTGGTATTTAAAGATAAAGCGGCTGTAGAAAGTCACCTGACGACTATCTACAATCAAATGCGCGACCGTCAGGAACACTGGTATGTGGACTTGTTGCTCATATCAGATTCGCATGCGGATAATGCGTACGCAGGAACTACGGGAGCTGAGGTACTTCCGTTTGAGAACAATTCCATCGAAGGTTCCAACTCTGTGCTCGAACGTGACTGGAACCGTTATCTGGAAGACGTTGCCCGTGCCAATAAATTGATATGTAATATTGACTTGGTGACCGATAACTCTTTGACTACTGCCGAACGTGCGCAGTATAAGGCGGAAGCAATGATATTCCGTGCCATGGTCATGTTCGATATGGTACGTCTGTGGGGGGATTTCCCGGTTATTACAACAGTAGCTGATGATATTACTTCAGAAAATATCGAAGATGTGTATGAACAATATTTCCCGGCACAAAACACAGAACTGGAAGCTTATCAGCAGATAGAGAAAGATTTGCTGGCTGCCATCCAGCATGCGCCGGATAATACGGCAGGCAACAAAACTCTGTTTACAAAATCCGTAGCCCGTACTCTTCTTGCAAAGATCTATGCAGAGAAACCGTTGCGTGACTATTCAAAAGTAATCCGTTACTGTGACGAGGTGAAGGCTGATGGTTTTGAGCTTGTGAAGGATTTTAGCGATTTGTTCGGCATGAATGCTGCCGGAACGGATGCAAAAGTCCGTAATACTAAAGAATCTATACTGGAAGCTCAGTTTACTCCCGGTTCGGGTAACTGGTGTACATGGATGTTCGGACGTGACCTTGTAAACTGGAATAATAACTTCACTTGGGCAAAATGGGTAACTCCGTCACGTGATTTGATCAATGCTTTCAAGAAAGAAGGAGATCAGATTCGCTTTCAGGAATCCGTAGTTTACTATGATTGTAATTGGAGTAACTATTATCCGTCGGACAATTATCCTTTCATGTACAAATGCCGTTCGGCTAATAGCAGCATTATTAAATACCGCTATGCTGATGTGCTGTTATTGAAGGCAGAAGCATTGATCATGCAGGATACGCCGGATCTGGAAGCGGCAGCTAAGATCATCGACGAAGTACGTGAACGTGCCGGATTGGGCGAATTGTCTTCATCCGTACGTAAAGACCGGGATGCGATGATTACCGCATTGCTCAACGAACGTCGGCTGGAACTGGCATTCGAAGGACAACGCTGGTTTGATCTGGTTCGTCTGGATAAGGTAGAAGAGGTGATGAACGCCGTATATGCGAAAGATTCAGATCGCAAGTCACAGGTTTACGCCTTTGATAAGAACTCTTATCGCCTGCCTATCCCACAATCGGTAATCGATGCCAATGACAAGATTGAACAGAACCCCGGATATTGATAGAGCCGGAGATAACATCGCTTATAATGTATTTAAATAGAAAAAGAAACTAACGATTATGATAAACATGAGAAATATAGCACTGACCTTTTTAGGATGCTTCACCATATTAGCGGCTTGTAGTAATAGTGATGATGCGGAAAAACCGGTAGTACCTGTCCCCACCGGAGATGTAGCCATTTATACGACAACCAGCAGTCTGACCCGTGATTTGGCCCGTGACGCGGTTAACTTCAGCCCGAAAGACAATCTGGCTCCGACCACAATAACTTTGAATCCTGCGGAACAGTACCAGACGATGGATGGTTTCGGAGCAGCTATCACAGGTTCTACCTGTTACAACCTGTTATTGATGAAACCGGCTGACCGTCATGCTTTCCTGACGGAAACATTCTCCGACAAAGATGGTTTCGGATTCAGTTACATCCGTATTTCCATCGGTTGTTCGGACTTCTCGTTAAGCGAATATACCTGCTGTGATACAAAAGGGATCGAAAACTTTGCTTTGCAGAGCGAAGAAAAGGACTATATCCTTCCGATCCTGAAAGAGATTCTGGCCATTAACCCTTCTATCAAGGTAATTGCCGCTCCTTGGACCTGTCCGAAATGGATGAAAGTGAAAAGCCTGACAGACCGTACACCATTGGATTCGTGGACGAACGGACAATTGAACCCGGATTATTATCAGGATTATGCTACTTATTTTGTGAAATGGATACAGGCATTTAAAGCCGAAGGCATTGACATTTATGCAGTAACTCCGCAAAATGAACCTTTGAACCGTGGCAACTCCGCTTCGCTCTATATGGAATGGGAAGAACAAAGAGACTTCGTGAAAACAGCGCTCGGTCCTCAGATGAAAGCTGCCAGACTGTCTACCAAGATTTATGCTTTCGACCATAACTACAATTATGACAATATCGAATCGCAGAAGAACTATCCGGGCAAGATTTACGAAGATGCTGCTGCTTCTCAGTATCTGGCAGGTGCTGCTTACCATAACTATGGCGGCAACCGTGAAGAATTGCTGAATATACATCAGGCATATCCTGAGAAAGAACTTCTGTTTACAGAAACTTCTATCGGCACATGGAACAGCGGACGTGACTTGTCGAAGCGTCTGATGGAAGATATGGAAGAGGTAGCATTGGGAACAATCAATAATTGGTGTAAGGGCGTAATTGTCTGGAATCTGATGCTCGATAACGACCGTGGTCCGAATCGTGAAGGTGGTTGTCAGACTTGCTATGGTGCGGTAGATATCAATAACAGTGATTATAAGACAATCATACGTAACTCTCACTACTATATCATTGCTCATCTTTCAAGTGTTGTGAAGCCGGGAGCTGTGCGTATCGCCACTACCGGTTATACGGACAACGGTATTACCTGTTCTGCTTTCGAAAATACGGACGGAACGTATGCCTTTGTTCTGATAAACAACAATGAGAAGTCGAAGAAGATAACTGTCAGCGACGGCCAACGTCATTTTGCTTATGACGTTCCCGGTAAATCAGTAACTTCATACCGTTGGGCAAAGTCAAAGTAAGAACCTTAAAAGTATAAAGACAATGAAAAAAAGTATCTATATAACATTGGCATTGGCGGGAATCTTATCCATGAATTCCTGTAATGATGACGAGTTCCTTCCCGGTAATCCGAGTATGGAGATCAAGGCGGAGAATGCGGATGCCCTTTTCGGCGACAGCCTTCCGTTTACGATCAAGGCTTCGGATGTAGACGTTCCTCTTTCTACTTTGAAAGCGCAGCTTTTCTATGGAGAAGAACAGGTATCTGAAACGGTGATCCGAACAAAGACAAGTGGAAGCGACTATACTGGAAAGATTTATATTCCTTATTATGCTAATATTCCTAACGGAAAGGCGACATTGAAGTATATCCTTCAGAATATTCACTTTACTACGACGGAACAGGAAACGGAACTTACGTTGGCACGCCCGGACTTTCCTTATCTGACCCTGGTAGATGAAGAAGGGCAGGAGTACCGGATGGACAGGCAATCGATGTATCATTATAGCGTATCGGGAGACTTTTCGCAGAAGATGAAAGCGTATATCAAAACTCCGAAAGTAGGGGAGCACGGCAACGAGCTAACTTTTGGCTGGGAAGACAATACGATTGCAGTAGGCTCTACTACGTCTATCCCGTTCTCCAATACAGAGCCGGGCAATTATACGATTCAGTTTAATACTTTCAACTATGAAGCAAGTCCGTTTGCCAAATTATTGCTGAATGGAAAAGAAATGGAACTGGTAGAAAACGATGTATATGCTGTTAAATTGTCGTTAAAGCAGAATGACATTCTGACGTTCGAAGGAGTGCCTGCTTATGATGAATGGTGGATTGATCCGGACTTCTTTGAAAAGCAGGAGGATGGAACACTGAAGTTCCTGCCGATTGACGGAAGCTATCAGATTACAGCAAACGGTAAGAGACAGTACTTCTCTGTCATAGCTTTAAAAGACGGTGAAGCAGCTAAATTGCAGGATGACGGAACAGGAGCTATCTGGGCTATCGGAAATGGAATTGGCAAGCCGTCGGTATCTTTGTACGAAGTGGGATGGACTCCGGAGAATGGTTTGTGTATGCCGCAACTTACGGCAAAGAAGTATCAGCTTACGTTTACTGCCGGTGTGACTATGAAAACAAGTGATATTGACTTTAAATTCTTCCACATAAACAAGTGGGATAATGGTGAATTTAAGGGAGATGCCATCTCTACTACAAGCGACCTTGTTGAAATAACAGAGTCGGGTAACTTGAAGTTGCAGGAAGGTCAGAAATTTGAGAGAGGTGGTGTTTATAAGTTTACGGTAGATGTAACGAAAGGTAATACCAAAGCAGTACTGACTGTAGAGAAAGTAGGACAGGTAGACTTGCCGCGACCGGACATTACAATCAATGGAATGAAGCTGGAAGAAGGCAGTTCCGATATGTATCAATTGCAGATGTCTTTGACGCAGAACCAGACACTCGAAATAGGTGGCATCGAAGATCTAAATGATTGGTATGTTGATCCGGATTATCTGGTGAAGACCGGAGATAATCACTTGAAGTTCTTGCCGGTTGCCGGTAGCTACAGGGTGATGGTAAATGCTACACGTAAATACTTTGCAGTAGTACGTATGAATGGCAATAGTGAAGCCGGACTGGATGCTGACGGGCATGGTGCCGTATGGTTGTTGGGCTATGGTATGGGCTCTCCGTCTATTAAGGACGAATTTAACTGGGACTTTTCGACTGCTTATTGTGTGGCGGAAATCAGTCCGAAAGTTTATCAGTTTACTGGGAAGACTGGTGCTGAAGGCAGTACGGTTATTGGTGAACGCATACGATACGATTATATCAGTGTTAAATATCTGGGTGGAAAGTCTTGGGATCAGCAATTTCATCAAAAGAACCTGCAAATGGATCAGGCTACCCGGAACTTATTCAATGTTGATGAGGAAAATCTTGTATTGGCCTCTCCGTTAGAACAGGGAGTTACTTATGTGTTTACGTTAGATTTCACTCAGGGGATAGATAAAGGAATTCTTTCTGTTGTGAAGAAGTAAAAATACAGAAATCATTTATGAACATGAAATTTAAAGCAACGTTACTTGGCTTGTCTATAGCCGCCGTTTTACCGACTATGAATATGGCGCAGACACCAGTATATCTGGACACGAGCAAGCCTATCGAAGAACGGGTGAAAGATGCGCTGAGCCGTATGACACTTGAAGAGAAGGTGAAGATGACTCATGCGCAGTCTAAATTTAGTTCACCGGGA
>UMGY01020663.1_pt1 | contig 10534 bp, 9 predicted proteins | sample 1965391 | NCBI WGS metagenome assembly UMGY01 (sample SAMEA4836084, study PRJEB28245) | human gut metagenome | biome: gut microbiome; material: fecal sample | place: Denmark | collected 2008 | reverse complement strand
CTCGGCAAATGCCTTGCCGAGTTCCTAAAAGGCGATTTAGTTGTGAGGCACCCCAACATTTGACAAAGAACCTTTATTTTCCTACGGAAGGAGGCTCATGTGGACACGAGGAAATGGACACTCCCGGTCCCCTTTATTTCAAGGTGCCAGATGATTGTGTTTGCGGAAAAGGTGGAAGCCTTTTCCTATAACAAAAGCTCAGCGCTTTGTTACCAACTCATGAAGGGTCTTCTTCTGCCCATCAACAAGTGACCGGCCCAAGGTCAGTTGCTTAGCATTTTCCTTTGGTGCAGGGCCGCCGTAGGACGTACGGGCAGCCACGCAGTTTTCTGGACGCAGGGCTTCAAGGAGATCCTTTTCAAAAAGAGGCGAAAACTGTTTGTACTCGTCCAAGGTCAACTCTACAAGATACTTGCGGTGCTTGATGCCATAAGCCACGGCTTCGCCAACGACTTTATGGGCCTTACGGAAGGGCAGGCCTTTCTTGACAAGGTAATCAGCAAGGTCTGTCGCATTGGAATAATCCTTATGGACAGCTTCGGCCATGCGATCCTTGTTCACCGTCATAGTAAGGAGCATATCCCGAAAAACAGTGAGGGAAAACTTCACCGTATCAACCGCGTCAAAAAAACCTTCCTTATCTTCCTGCAGATCCTTGTTATAGGCAAGAGGCAGGCCCTTGAGCGTTGTCAAAAGGGCCATGAGGTGACCATAGGTCCGCCCCGTCTTGCCACGAACGAGTTCGGAAATATCGGGATTCTTTTTCTGGGGCATCATGGATGAACCCGTTGCAAAAGCATCATCAAGATCAATGAACCCAAATTCCGTCGATGACCAAAGACAGATTTCCTCACTGAGGCGGGACAGGTGCATCATGAGGATGGACGCGGCAGAAAGAAATTCCAAGAGGTAATCCCGGTCGCTTACAGCGTCCATGCTGTTGCCATAAACCGCGTCAAAATTGAGTTCCTCGGCCACCTGGAAGCGGTCAATGGGAAGCGTTGTCCCCGCCACGGCACCTGCCCCGAGGGGCATGATGTCCGCACCTTTCCACACCCCTTCAAGGCGGCGGAAATCGCGCAGGAACATATTGAAGTAGGCCAAGAGATGATGGCAGAAAGTAATGGGCTGCGCCCGCTGCAAATGGGTGTACCCGGGCATAAGCGTATCCTGATTTTTATCTGCCACCATTAGAAGTGCTTCTTCAAAGCGGATGACAAGGTCCATGACTTCGGTCACAACCCGTTTCATGTACATATGCATGTCAAGGGCCACCTGGTCATTGCGGCTTCTGGCCGTATGGAGACGAGCACCAGCATCACCGATGCGTTCCGTAAGGGCCGCTTCCACATTCATGTGGATATCTTCCAGTTCGGTCTTGAATTCGAACGTTCCCTTTTCAATATCGTCAAGGATGCTCGTAAGCCCCTTCACGATCTTTTCGGCATCACTTTCCGAAATGATGCCCGTTTTGGCCAGCATATGCGTGTGGGCAATGCTGCCGCGGATATCTTCATGATAGAGGCGCTGATCATACTCAATGGATGCGTTGAAAGCGTCTACCAAGGCATTTGTATCCTTACTGAATCTTCCACCCCATAACTTTGCCATCTTATTTCAGTTTCCCCTGTTTCATGAGGGCCCGAACCGTCAACGGCAGGCCAAAAAGGGTGATAAAGCCCTTGGCATCGGTCTGATCATATACATCGTCTTCGCCGAAGGTGACATATTCCTTGCTGTAAAGGGAATAAGGGCTCGTCGTGCCGGCAGAAATGATATTGCCTTTATAGAGCTTCAGACGGACCGTACCGGTCACCGTTTTCTGCGTTTCATCGACAAAGGCCTGGAGGGCTTCCCGCAGCTGGGAGAACCACATGCCGTCATAGACAAGTTCTGCATAACGAATGCCAATCTGTTCCTTATAATTGTAGGTGGCCCGATCAAGGCAAATATTTTCCAGTTCATTATGGGCATAATAGATGATGGTACCGCCCGGCGTTTCATAGACACCGCGGTCCTTCATGCCAACCAGCCGGTTTTCCACCATGTCAGCAATCCCAATGCCGTTGCGCTTGCCGATTTCGTTAAGGGTGGTGAGAAGTTCCACCGGTTCCATCTTCTTGCCATTGACGGCGACTGGAACCCCTTCAACAAATTCCAGTTCCACATATTCGTCCTTATCGGGAGCGCCTTCAGGGGTACCGGAGAAGATATAGATATCCGGATTGGGTTCATTGGCCGGATCTTCGAGGTCGCTGCCTTCATGGGAAAGATGCCAGATATTCCAGTCCATGCTATAGTCTTTTTTCTTCGTGACCGGAACCGGGATATTATGGGCGGAGGCAAAATCGATGGCATCTTCACGGGATTTGATGTTCCATTCCCGCCAAGGAGCGATGACCTGGAGCTGCGGAGCCAGCGCCTTGATGCCCAGTTCAAAACGAACCTGATCGTTGCCCTTACCTGTAGCACCATGGCAGATGGCATCGGCATTTTCCTTCAGGGCCACTTCAACAAGATGCTTTGCAATGACCGGACGGGCAATGGACGTTCCCAGGAGATATTTCTTTTCATAAACGGCGCCGGATTTGACCATGGGCCAAGCATAATCGCGAAGGAATTCATCCCGCAGATCAAGAACATAAGCCTTGGAAGCCCCGCTCTTTAACGCCTTATCATGAACAAAGCTCATATCATCGCCTTGTCCCAAATCGGCCGTTACGGTAATGACTTCACAGTTATTATAGTTTTCCTTCAGCCAAGGAATGATGACGGACGTATCGAGACCGCCGGAATAAGCAAGAACAACTTTTTTGATTTCGTCTTTTTTCTTCATGATCGGGTTCTCCTTCTTTCTAGGGATTAGAGGACTTCATCGCTCATCAGCAAAGCCATAATGGCCTTTTGGACGTGGAGCCTGTTTTCAGCTTCATCAAAGACAGCAGAGTGTGGTCCTTCAATGACATCATCGGTAATTTCTTCCCCCCTGTGGGCCGGCAGGCAGTGGAGCACCATGGCATCGGGGCGAGCCACATCAAGAAGGGCTTGATTGATCTGGTAACCCTGGAACTTCTTTACCCTTTCCTCGTACTCTGCCTCCTCGCCCATGGAAGCCCACACATCCGTGTACAGGACGTCGGCCCCTTCAGCCGCTTTCATGACGTCTTCTTCGACAGTAATGGAAGCACCTGTCAGCGCGGCATCTTCCTGGGCCTGTTTCAGGACCTGCGGATCAGGGTAGTACCCCTTGGGGCTTGCACAGACCATGTTCATCCCCACCTTGGCGCAGGCATACATCAGGGAATGGGCCATGTTGTTGCCATCACCGACAAAGACAAGCTTGCGGCCTTTGAGGACTTCCTTGTACTCCATGATGGTAAATAGGTCCGTCAGGGCCTGGCAGGGATGGAGCAAGTCCGTCAGTCCATTGATGACAGGAACAGAAGCATAAGCTGCCAGTTCCTTAACCGCTTCATGAGAATAGGTGCGGATCATGATGCCGTCGACAAAACGGGAAAGGACGCGGGCCGTGTCCTTGACGGGCTCGCCGCGGCCAATCTGGCTTGTGGCCTCACTCATATAGATTGGATGACCACCCAGCTGATGGAACCCCGTTTCAAAGGAAACCCGGGTTCGTGTGGACGCCTTGGAAAAAATCATGGCAAGGGTCTTCCCTTTCAGGTATTCATGAGGTTCGCCCATTTTCTGTTTTTTCTTCAGCTTGCGGCTCACATCAAGGATGGTTGCCACTTCCCCAACACTCAAATCATGGATGGAAATCAAATCTTTATTTTTTAAGGCCATTTTCTTCCCTCTTTTTCTTCTTAGAATTCCGCCAAAAGCTCGTCAAGACATTGAAGGAGCTGATCGATTTCCCCTTCCGTAATGATGAGGGGCGGAACAAAACGCAGAACATTTCCTGCCGTGCAGTTGATGATAAAGCCTTTTTCCAAGGCACGTCCAACAAGACAGGCCCCGGCTTTTGAAAGTTCAGCCCCAATCAGGAGCCCCTTGCCGCGCACATCGGCAATCTTGTCAGGATGCTTTTTTTGAAGTGCCTTAAGGCCCTTTTGGAAATAATCACCTTTCCTAGCAGCGGCTTCATCCATATGGAGTTCCTTTAATGTCTTGAGCGTGGCATAGCAGGAGGCACAGGAAATGGCATTGCCGCCAAAGGTAGAGCCATGATCGCCCGGCTTAAAGACATGGGCAAGACGCTCCGTCGTGACAAAGGCCCCCATGGGGAACCCGCCGCCAATGGCCTTGGCAAGGCTCATAGCATCAGGCTTGACGGTGCTGTGCATATAAGCAAACCATTTGCCCGTGCGGCAGACACCAGTCTGAACCTCATCGAGGAGGAAAAGGGCATCGTGCTTCTCGCACAAGGCCTTGACCCCTTCAAGATACCCCGGAGCTGGGACATGGACGCCGCCTTCGCCCTGGATCGGTTCGATGAGGACGCCGCATACATCATCGTCCATAACGGCTTCGATGGCCGCAAGGTCGCCGAAAGGCACATACGTAAAACCCTCAGGCAGAGGCGTCAGTCCTTCATGATAGTGGTCCTGACCGGTCGCGGTCAGCGTTTCCATGGTGCGGCCGTGAAAAGAATCCTTTGCCGTAATGATGCGAAATTTTGCCGGGTTCTTACGGCTGCCATATTTGCGGGCAAGCTTGATGATTCCTTCATTGGCTTCGGCCCCACTATTGGCAAAAAAAACCCGGTCCATGCCCGTTACTTCAGCAAGCTGCTGCGCCGCCTTGGCCTGGATTTCCGTATAAAACAAGTTTGACGTATGCATAACCTTTTGGGTCTGTTCGCATACCGCCTTGACAATTGCCGGATGATGATAGCCCAGGGCATTGGTTGCGATACCGGCAAGAAAGTCAATATAGGCCTTGCCGTCCGCATCATATAAGGTTGCTCCTTCGCCATGGTCAATGGCAATGGGAAAACGGCCGAAGACGGGAAGGTAATGTGCTTCCGTCATTGCAATGATTTCTTTTGTATTCATGCTTGCTCCCCCTCATCAGCCCTTAATGACTTCCGTACCAACACCCTCATCGGAGAAGATTTCCTGAAGGATGGAGTGTTCCCGGCGCCCATCGATGATGTGCGTCTTGTGTGCCCCGCCGGAAAGGGCCGTAATGCAGGCCTTGACCTTAGGGATCATGCCGCCGTCGATACTTCCCTTGATAATCAGTTCATGTGCCTTTTCGAAGGTCAGCGTAGAAAGGAAAGTACTTTCATCATGATGGTCTTCATAGATGCCGCGCACATCGGTGAGCATAAGAAGCTTTTCTGCTTTGAGGGCCCCTGCCACTTCACCGGCCACACTGTCGGCATTGATATTGTAGGTCTCACCATCGGCGCCAAGACCAATCGGCGCAATGACGGGAATATAGTCATTTTGGATCAGGAGATTCAAAAGATCCGTGTTAATCTTGTCCACGGTTCCCACAAATCCGATATCGACCAAGTTCACTTGCCCGTCTTCATAAACATCGGCCAAATGTTTCTTGGCTTCAAGGAGTTTGCCATCCTTGCCATTCAGTCCGATGGCGTTACCACCCAGGATGTTCAGTCTTCGGACAAGGTCCGTATTGGTGCGTCCTACAAGGGCCAATTCAGCAATAGCCACCGTTTCCGCGTCCGTAACGCGTAGGCCGCTTACAAATTCGCTCTTTTTGCCTGCTTGCTTCAGCATAGCCGTAATTTCCGGGCCGCCGCCATGAACGACAACGGGACGCATGCCTGCAAGGCGCAGGAACACAATGTCTTGGAGGACCTTGTTTTTGAGGTCATCACTTAGCATGGCGTTACCGCCATATTTGACAACAACGGTCTTTCCTTTGAAAGCACTCAGGTATGGCAGGGCTTCAACTAGGATATTCATTTCATCGCCTTTGATCTGCATCTTGTTTCCTCCTCATGTGCGGAACTCGCATCATCATTAATATTCATGCAATCTTGAATTCCAAGATTCCTCGGTAATTCAGCAGATGCATCGCTGCGGTACCGTCTGCCAAGCCTCTTCAAGGAAAAGGATGATTCCCCCGAAATTTTCCATAAAGCACTATCTCCTCCTTTATGTTGCAATATTATACGTCTTTATGTATAAGTTTGCAATACTTTTTTTCTTTTCTTTTTCCTCTTTTTTTAGGATGCCTACATTATAGTACTCAGGCCCTCATGGTACTAGTCATTTTGCAAAAATATTGCAAGTTTTTTCTCCCCTCTTCCCCATGGATTTTTAGGCCTCTTTCAGGTAGAATTAGAATAAAAAGAAATAAACATCCTTGGAAAGGAGCCATCCATGAAAAAATTACTCTTCATCCTCACCCTCATCCTCAGCGGGCTCCTCTGGTATGTCATGGTCCCTGCTGCACCAACACCCAGTGCGGGCCGGCCGCCCCTCATGGAATCTTTTTCGTATCCCTACCTAGGAAAGAAACTGCCCCGTCCCCTTCGACTCTGCTACCTTGCCTATCATATGAAGGACGTGGCAAAGGAACGGATTGATAAAAGCGACTGGGTCAGTCTTGATAACATGCCCGCCTATCTTCCTCAGGCCCTCATCGCAACAGAAGATCGGCGTTTTTATTCCCACATCGGCATCGATCCCAGTGCCATCATGCGAGCCGTGCTCGTCAATCTTCAGTACGACGAAGTCGCCCAAGGCGGCAGTACTCTAACGCAGCAGCTGGTAAAAAACAATCTCCTGTCGCCGGAACGCTCCTTGGAGCGAAAGCTATGGGAAGCTGGCCTCGCCCTCATCGTCGAAGCCAGGTATTCCAAAGAAGAGATTCTTGAGATGTATTTTAATACAACTTTTTTTGGTAACCACTCGACAGGCATCAGAAGAGCCGCGCGAAATTACTTCGGCATTGAACCTAAGCAGCTCTCCCTCATGGAGTGTGCCGTCCTTGCAGGCCTGCCCAACGCGCCGACGGACCTCAACCCCTATAACGATATGGAAGCCTGCCGCAGGCGGCGGGACCTGGTCCTTGAAAATATGCATGACCAAGGATTCATTACAGGAAACCAGCTGAACCACGCGAAGAAAGCGGACATTGTCCTGAGGTAGGGAAGATAGAAAAAGAAAGAAAGACTGAAAAGCAAGCCCTAAACCAAACGTAGACGCAGGTTTGGTTTAGGGCTCTTATCTTGTCTTATCTTGTATAGAGATTCTCTAAAAGGCTGGTCTTTTGAAATATAGGGAAGACGGCAAGGGTGGGGACAGCCAACGTTCGTGATTTTATCAAGTGCTAAGCGAAAAAGCCTAACGGAAACGATTCAACCCATCCTGCAGCAAACTAAAAAAAAGAGCCTTACCCCAAATCAAGACCCAAATTCAGGGTAAGGCTTCAGCATGATTTATTTTCAATTGGCGGTCATAGGAAAGGTTCCCTATTACCCGAATTGAGCGGAGTAATGTGAGGAACCTTTAGGACCTTTTTTCTTGAATCTTTTTTTACTCATGGGCTCACGCCGTTCGTCAAAAGGGAGCGATTTTTGCTCCTGCGCCATTATTTTCCTAGTTTCCTTCTCATGATTTTTTTATAGACTTCCACGCCAGGCTGATCAAAAGCATCCACATTGGCCAGCTCACCTTCGTAGGCAATGCTCAGCATGAGGTAGTAGAACATTTGCCCGAGATAAAATTCATCAAGCTGGGGCAGCCGGTAAAGGGCACTCATGCGACCGTCGCTCATAAGGGCCTCTTCATTTGCTTCCATGGCAATTTCCAAGGCCCGCCCGACATCCATATTTTCATAAGGCCGAAGCGACTGGATTTCAGGGAAGGGATTATGAAGATGGATTTTTCCTTTTAGGCTATCAATAAAAAGGAACTGAACCACTTTATCCCTGATTCCATCCTGGTGAAGCTGGGTCTGGGCATGCATATCCGTCGTACCGATAGCAACAAGGGGCGTCCGGCCATAAAAGACGGTCTGGCCATTCCGATCCTCACGCTTGCCCAAGGATTCAGCAAGCAGCTGGACATACCATTCCCCGAGCGCCTTAAGCCGCATCGCATAAGGCATGAAGACTTCGATGGAAGCACCATGATCCCGGGCGGCCAGATATTTCACGGCCGCTCCAAAAAGGGCCGGATTGCGCCGCCAGTCACTGCCGCGGCAAACTTCGTCCATATTGGCAGCACCGGCAAGCAACTGAGAAAGATTCATTCCAAGAGTTGCAGCGACAATAAGTCCCGGAGTCGAAAGAACGCTGAACCGCCCGCCGATTCCATAAGGAACGGGGAACACTTCCCAGTCATAGGCCTTTGAAAGACGCATGAGTGGTCCGTCTTTTTGAGCCGGGTCGGTCACGACGGTAACGGAAAGCTCCATCTTATCCGCATGCTTTTGGCAGCGATCGTAAAAGAAGAGAAAACCTGTCGTCGGTTCCATGGTCGTTCCTGATTTGCTGATGGGAACGAGCATAACGCGAAGCTTGCGCCCTTCCTGTTCTTTGACAGCATTTGCCATGGCAAGAAGGGTAGCTCCAATATTCTTCATATCTTCCGTGTCCATATTGTTGCCCACGAAAAAGACCTTGGGTGCCGGCATATCATGATGCGTCCAAAATTCGCTTTGGTAGCAGTCGTAAAGGACCTTACCACCTAAATAGGAACCGCCTACGCCACTGAAGAGCACCACATCAAACCCTTGGGATACTTTCTTGCCAAAAGCTTCCAGCTGCGCCATGAGCTGCGGCGTGTTGGGATAGTCTTCGGCGATATAGGGAAGACGAGTAAAATAAACTGCCTCAGGAACTCCATCTTTTGAAAGATGATGATAGGCCCTGCCTTCCCTGCGAATATAGGAAAGACCTTCTTCAGCCGCCTGCAGCTGAGGAAAAAGCGCATCCAGTTCCTCGTCCTTGAGGCCTCCTGGAGCAAACATATGAGTAAAGTCAAAACAAAATCCGGATAACAAGGTAATGAGATGGGTATCGTCCATGAAATTCCATCCTTTCGGAATGATGCAAATATAGTTTCATTGTACCATAATGTCCTAAAAATAGGGGCTATCTAGTTGCTCGTTCATAAGGACAATCGTTTTTCCGTGGCACCTTTTTAGATTGGACACTTGTATCATGGGAATGGATAAGAGAAAAGATATGGCATCTCCCTTTCTCATCTTCCATAGAGGCATGAATAGGGTTTCTTTTTTTCATATCCATCCGGTCTAAATAAATAGTGTCCAAAAGAACGTCCATGTTTAAAGGAGTCCAGAAGTTAAGACTCCATGGATTAGTTGTAAACTTTCCTTTATTTCCCTGCTTTTCTTCCACATTTTGTTAGTTAATTGTGAATGATTCCTACTTGACAAGCTCAAGTATTTAGACTATTATTCATTTATTGAAATAATTGATGTTTTTCCTTTGTTTTGTGATATGATTATGGGGAAAAAAGTTGACAGGGATTTAAAGGAGGGGATCAGTGTGACAAAAGGAACCAACCAGAAGCTGAAAATGCTTTACCTCAAGCAGATCTTTGAAGAAGAAACTGACGATCAGCACAGCCTGACGCTCCAAAATATCACGGAACGCCTCAACAGTTTGGGGGTTAATGCCGACCGCAAGACGCTGTATCAGGACTTCAAGGAACTCAAACGCTACGGCATGGACATCATCGCCATGCAGGAAGGCCGCACGTGGAACTATCATTTGGGAAGCCGTGATTTTGAATTACCGGAAGTCAAGCTCCTCGTCGATTCCGTGCAGGCATCCAAATTCATCAACGAGCACAAATCGGACACCCTTATCCGCAAGCTCGAAAAGCTCGTCAGCCACTATGAAGGGCAGGAGCTGCAGCGCCAAGTCTACATTTTCGGCCGCATCAAGACAAGCAACAAACGTACGTACCTGACCATTGATACGATTTTCAAGGCCATCAATGAAAATTACCAGATTCAGTTCCACTACTGCAAATGGAACATCCACAAGGAACTGGAAAAACGCCGGGATGGCTCTTCCTACACCGTAAGTCCTTGGTGCCTTGTGTGGGACAACGAAAACTATTATCTTCTTGGTTATGATGCCCTTGATAAAAAGCTCAAGCACTATCGCGTGGACAAGATGATGGATATCAGCATCCTGCGGACCCGCCGACTGGGCCGAGATGCCTACCGCCGCATCGATATGCCTGAGTACACACAGTATCATTTTGGAATGTATGACGGGGATGTGGAAAATGTCACCGTTGAACTCGAAAATGATTTGATTGGTGTCTTCATCGACCGTTTTGGCAAGAAGATCCCCGTCACCCCTGTCGATGATGACCACGTAGCCGTCACGATCACCGCGGCGGTCAGCCGCCAGTTCCTTGGCTGGATCTTTGCACTGGGGCCTGGGGTCAAGATCACCAGTCCTCAGTCCGTTGTCCTTGCCATGCGCCGCGAAGGCGAACGGATTGCCGATGCCTATACGGCAAAGCAGCAGGAACCAAAAGAATAAGCACAGAAAGAGAGACTGTCCTCGTATGATGTGTACCCCAAAAACTGGACGCATATAAATTAGTTA
>UMGY01000679.1_pt1 | contig 10947 bp, 8 predicted proteins | sample 1965391 | NCBI WGS metagenome assembly UMGY01 (sample SAMEA4836084, study PRJEB28245) | human gut metagenome | biome: gut microbiome; material: fecal sample | place: Denmark | collected 2008 | reverse complement strand
CGGGTTGATCGTGACTACTCGGAATACGACGGCGCAGGTTCTCGAAATCATGCGGTCGATTGCCGATTTTTTGAAAAAAGAACGGTTTGTCAAATGGGTGTATAAATGTATTCCACACATCTATCATCGTTATCCTTCTGAGTCGGACTTGTATGCTTTATTTCGATTAGAGGCTCGATTGATGGGGCGCAATATATCTTCGACCGTGCGGTTGGATAATCCGCTCCGATTACGTGCCGACCGGCGCAGCCGAATGAAGAAGGCCGAGCAAGCCGGGTTGCGGGTAGTCGAGACCACCGATTTCTCTCCTTTTTGGAAAGTTTTAGATGCTAATTTGCAAGAGCGGTTTCATGTGAAACCTGTTCACTCGTTGGACGAAATCGAGTTGTTGCATAGTCGGTTTCCCGATCGGATTCGTCATTTCGTGACGATGAGGGGTGACGAGACTTTGGCGGGGAGCGTCATTTATGATACGGGAATCGTGGCGCATGCGCAATATACTTCTGCTTCGGCAGAAGGGAAAGCATCGGGTGCTCTCGATTTGTTGTACGCCCGGCTTATAGGTGAGGTTTTCGCCGATAGGAAATGGTTCGATTTCGGTCAGTCGACGGAAGATATGGGGCACTATCTGAACGAAGGGCTTATCGCTCAAAAAGAGGGATTCGGCGGGCGAGGGGTTGCTTATGATATATACGAGATAACGCTATGACCGGCGGGGAGGAGAAAAAAAATATCTATCGCACGATTGTGAAGGCTACCGGACTTTTCGGCGGTACACAGGTATTTACCATTCTCTGCTCGATTATCAAAACGAAATTGGTCGCTATATGGTTGGGAGCCGAGGGTGTGGGTATCATCGGGCTGTATAATAATACTGTCGAGATGATTTCCTCGTTGACAAGATTGGGAATCGGAACGAGTTCCGTGAGGGATTTATCCAAAGCGTTTAAATCGGGGGACGAAAGTCGGTTTGCCGAACTGGTGTCTGTCGTGCGTCGTTGGATTTGGTTCACCGGGTTGTTGGGGGCGGTCGTTATGCTGACTTTCGCTCCGTTGTTAAGCCGATATACGTTTGGTGACGATACCCATATATGGGGGTACGTTTTTTTGTCGTGTACGTTGTTGTTTACAACTCTTACCGAGGGGGAACGGGCGGTGATTCAGGCATCGGAACGTTTGCGGGTTTTGGCGAGATGCTCTGTTTTAGGGTCTTTTTTCGCTTTATTGTTCTCTTTACCCTTGTTCTATTTTTTCGGTATTTCGGGTATTGTCCCCGCCATTATCGCACATACATTTTCCATTTGGGTCGTGACTGTTTCGTTGGGTAGGAAGATGAAGGTAAAGCCAGTAAAAATGAGTTGGACCGAGACTTACCGGCAGGGAAAGAATATCGCTTCGTTGGGTGTTTATATGACGGTAAGCGGATTTGTTACGACCTTGTATTCCTATCTGTTCGTCGCATGGCTCAACGATAGAGGAGGAACCGGAGAGGTAGGTTTTTTTCAAGCGGGTTATACGTTGGTCATGCAGTATGTGGGGTTGGTTTTTACGGCTATGTCTATGGAATATTATCCCCGTTTATCGGCTGTCTGCGAGGATAAAGTATTGTTGTCGGAACATGTGACCCGGCAAGTGGAAACGTCGTTGTTGATATTAGCTCCTGTCATTTCGTTATTCCTGATTTTTCAGAACTTGATTATACATATATTATATACACCTGCGTTTTTAGCCATCAGCGGGTATATTTCGTGGGCTGTATTGGGCATGCTTTTCCGGGCATTTTCGTGGAGCGTGAGTTTTGTTCTGCTGGCGAAGGGAGCAGGCCGTATTTTTTTAATAACGGAAATCGTAGCCGATTCCTTGATGTTCGTGATGTATCTTGTCGGGTATACCCATTGGGGGTTACAAGGTGTCGGAGTGGCCTATTTGTTGGCCTATCTGTTTTCGATGACAGGGATTTACTTGGTTTGTCATCTGAAATTTGGGTTACATATTCCGGTGCGAATGTTCGTTTCTCTTTTTGTTTATAGTTCTTTATGTTATTTCGTTTGGCTGTTGTGGTCGAACGATTGTTTGGCGGGGGCTTACAGTCTGACCGCATTTATTTGTCTTTTTACCGGATTTCAGTTGAAAAAGAAGATATTCCGTAAATCGGAGTAATCAGTGCTTCTCCCAAAATTCGAGATATTGCCGGGCTACTTTTACGTGGTCGTGATATTTTTCTACGAATTGTCTACTTTCGGTCGATAGTCTCGGTAATTGATCCCGATGTATAATCAGATTTTCCAGTTGTTTGAATATATCGTTTCGGTCGGGTAACACGTTGATAATAGGCCGTAGTTTTTGCTCGCCGATAAAATTATAAAATTCGGGTTCGGCCCCGCTTACGGCTATAATGCCTCGTGCCATAGCTGCCAGCGCATTGGTGGCGGGTGTATAGGAATAGAGTTGGTCCAGAAGGATATGACAATCTACCAGTAGTTTGTTGTATTCGTCGAACGGTACGGAAACGACTTTTTGTATATGGCTTTCGCGGGGGTATTTATCATGAATTTCTCGGAGTACGTCGAGTAATATGTCGGTTCCTTTTATCGCTGTGCGGTGTTGTTGTATCCCGATGAAGAACTTAACGACCTCCGGTGTGCTTTTTATCGGGTGGAAAGGATTGATCGACAGGTCGATGGGTATGGGGATATAGGCTAATTTATCGGCATATTCGGGCTGGTATGCTGCATAATATTCATATAAACAGGCAATGATACCATTGGCTTCTTGGGCCATTTCGATGTTGGGTCGCTCGTTGGGACCGCCTATCCATGCCGCAAGCATTTTTTCTCGTTCGGGATGCGGGAGCGGTCGGTCTCCGACGAAGAAGTCGGAGTAACGAAAGGTTTTGCCGTCCAAGCATGCTTTTACATAATAGTGGTCTATGGCGAGAGCATCGAGGAATATCTTTTTGTTGTGCTTTTTCAGGTATTTAAAAATAGTCCAATTCTTTTCTGGCCGTAAATCGAAAAAGACAGGATTAGTTACTTGGACAACATCATAACCTCTCATTTGCGGGAGATGTCGTATAATATCCGCCATGTACTGTATGGAATGAAACAGGTCATATCCTCGGCGAACGATACTGACGTCTCGTTTGTTGTCGAGCCAGTGGCTACCGTGAGAAACGACTGTCACCGTGTGACCATTGGCCCGAAGCCCTTCGGCCAATGTCCAGTGTAAGTTGCTGGCTTCACCGATCAGTAGGATTTTCATGCAGAGTTAAATTATAGATTTGTTGGTAACATAGAATCGTTTTCTGTGCGATAAGTTCCGTATTCATATTTTGTCGGGCAAATTCTGCATTCTTTTCTCCATATCCTGTATTTGCTAATTGTCGGGCATGAGCGACAGCTTCGATAACCGAATGACTGTCGGTGAGGTCGAAAGTAGGATTTCCCGTCAAATCGAGAAGTTCGCCGATATTCCCGAATTTGGGTCCTGCGACGACTTTATGAAAGAAAAGAGCCATAGGAACATTGCCCGAGTTGAGAATTTCTTTACGTTGAATCAGAACGATATCTGCGGCCGAGAAGTAGTAAGGAAGCTCGGTATTCGATATTTTCTCGTGTAGTTGTAAAGCTCTATTCATGTCGAGCCGGAATTTCTTTTTTTGAGTTCGGTATCGCAGTAGATTTTGTATGGGTGTTTTACGGTTGGTAAAACAATTGTTGTAGAAACCGGGAGCCAATAGGAACTTATCCGACATGGGTAGATGCTCGAAAGCATCGACGACAAGGCGCTGCTCTTCTTCGTTGCGGTAACTCCCAAAAGTGAGAATGATGAATTTATCGGTCGGTAGTCCCAGCTTATTGCGGGAGGTCAACTTCGAAGGGAATGCATATCCACATGAATCGTATATGTGATGAGGTATGACGAAATGCCGAGCCGTGTTTTCGGGATATATACGGGCGAACTCTTGTCGGCTATATTCTCCCAAATGAATAATCGCATTGCTTTGAGTTTCGACGATACGATATAGTTCCAGTTTGTTTTTGTCCGTGCAATAATGCGGGATAGCGTCATGGCGGGTATATACGATTTTGGTTCCCATGCTTTTCAGACGAGCGATTCGTTGTCGTAGAACTTTTAACCCGTTATCGGAGGGTTGCCGCCATTTGAAAATGACTTCGGGAAACTGAATGTGGGCGATGTCGTATTTTCGGGTGGAATTCCAAAAGGCATCGATACTACATTCTACGGAGCCATTTTGTCGTCGTATCTCCTCGCATAGGGACTTGACGTACAAATTGTCGTTCTGAATGGTTTTGTCGAAGTAGACGAAAAGTATGTTCATGGCTATGCTTGGACGATGTTTCGTATATCGACAAAAGTAATAAAATTTTATAGAAATGTCCCGACGGAAAGATTGAAATGAGTATTGTGCAGAAATTTATCTTCAACCGAGGAAAATTGTCTTGGTTTCGAGTGTTTTCGAGGTTGAGAATAAAGATGCCGAAGCGAACAATATGAACCTTCGAAGCATTGTATAAATAGGTAACATTATTTATCTGGAATTACAGATTACTCGATTGCCGTTATTGGTTCGGCTGAATGCGGTATTCGATAGCTCTACGTTTGCCGGTCTATGATTAGTAATGCATTGGTGGAGGGTGTGAATGATTTGATTTTGCGGAAGATATACTTCAATTCAATTTTATATGTGGCATGTTTTTTGCAATTATGTTATCGTTAATTTAAAATTTGGAATATGAACAGATTATTTCTTTTTATGACAATATTGGTGCTGGGTGTGCCGGTATATGCTCAGTCGGAAAAACGTATAGATACGAAAGAGAAACAAGAGAATGTAAACAGTCGTGAACTGAAAAAACAGTTGGCTGCTATCCAAGATTCGATTAATTATAAGAATGCGGTGAGTGCTTTGGAAAAATCGAATTTTGTATTGGAAGCAGATCAGTTGCTGTTTAAAAGAGGCGGGACTGCTTTCGTATCGTCCAATACGAATTTTGTTTCTTTGTCGGATAATAGGGCGATCGTACAGGTAGCTCCGTTTAACGGTGGAGGCCCGAACGGGGTGGGTGGTATAACTGTGGAAGGTAGTGCTTCGAATGTAAAAGTACAGACGGATAAGAAAGGGAATACGACTCTTTCCATGAATGTCATGGGAACCGGTATTTCTGCTACGGTCAATATCTTTTTATTCAAAGGGAGTAACTATGCGTCCGTGGTTATTAGTCCCAATTATAATTCGAATCGGATTACTTTGAGGGGACGACTTGTTCCCAAAGAGTATTCAACTGTTTTCAAAGGTTCCTCGTTTTAGATTTTTGTTGTAGATAGATGGATTCTGTATGAAAAACATACATGTGTATGTTTTTCATACAGAATCTGTTTATATTTGCATAGATGAAACAAGCAGGAATAGGGATAGTTATTCCCGTGTATAATCGGGAACAGGAGTTGCGGCGGACATTCGATTCTGTCGTTGCACAGACTTACCGCCCTATCCATGTGGTATTGGTCGATAACGGTTCCACCGATGGGTCGTTGGATTTATGCCGGGAGTTAAAGGGGGCATATGAGACCGATGATTTTCGGATAACGGTTGTCGAAGAGGCTAAACGAGGGCCATCGGCAGCCCGAAACCGAGGTCTTGCTTGTGTGACGGAGGAGTTTGTGGCTTTTCTCGATAGCGACGACGAGTATATTCCCGAGGCAGTTTCGCTGTATATGCAGGCTTTCGAGAGTAATTCATCGGCGGATATCGCGGGGTGTACCATACGGCTTGTACCGGAACAGGGCAAACCTTATTCGGCAAAGGCGGTTTTCTCCAACCGGGTGGAACCTCATTTGTTCCATAGTACTTTGGGTACGGTACGTTATGCGGTGCGGACGGCAGTGGTGCGTGCAGTGGGCGGCTGGCCTGAGGACTATATGCGTTGGGAGGATTGGGGTTTAGGAATCAAATTGTTACTGTTTACAGACCGAATCGTATGGGTTCAAACACCTCCGTTGGTGAATGTATATCTCCATGCCGACAGTATTACTGGTTATCGTTATGTTCCTAATGTCCCCGATATTTTAAGAGCGATTGCGCAAGCTCACGAAGATGTGGAGCGAAGCGATTCTGCGCAGAAAGCCCGTTTGCATAAATTGTTGCTTTATAAACAAATGGTTGTGGCCGGACTTTGTCGAAAGGAAAAAAGTCCGTTGGGTACTGAGATTTATCGCTCGACGATGGAGACAGCGGGTAAAGACAGGACGATGCGCTGGTTTTTACCGATGGTTTATCGATATGTCTCTTGGGGAGGTCGAGGATCGGCTATCCTTGCCAACCGATTATTGCGCTGATTTCTCGATTTGAAGCCGATCGAGTAAGCAAATGTATACTTCAATGGCTTCTCGTATTTCTTCTAATATAATGTATTCGTCGGCGGTGTGCGAGCGTGACGAATCGCCCGGACCCATTTTTACCGAGGGGAATGGCATGAGGGCTTGATCGGAGAGGGTGGGAGAACCGAATGGTTTATATCCGGCAAGGAGTGCTCTGCGGACAAACGGGTGCTGCATGGAAATTGCCGATGAATTGAGCCGTAAGGAGCGAGGCGCGATTTTCACTTCGGGAAAACGGGATTTGAGAATCTCGACGGCTTCGGCATTGGTGTAGCGGTCGTTGGTGCGTACATCGACTACAAAATCGCAACGGGCGGGGATAACGTTGTGTTGTGTTCCTGCCTGAATTTGGGTAACAGTCAGTTTTACTTTTCCCAATAAATCGGAAGCGAGCGGAAACTCGAATGTTCGTAGGGCTTCGATCGTTTCGGTGGCTTTGTACAAGGCATTGATTCCTTCGTTGCGAGCGGCGTGTCCCGACTTTCCATGTGTGGAACAATCGAGTACAAGCAACCCTTTTTCACAGACGGCGGGCTGCATACCCGTGGGTTCGCCTACCACGGCGAAATCGATAGTCGGCAGTTGTTCCAGAGCCTTGACAATACCGTTTTGCCCGGAGACTTCTTCCTCGGCGGATGCCAAAAAGACAAGGTTGTAGGGCTGTTCGGTTTCGGAAAGGTGAATGAATGCGCTTAACAAGGAGACGACACTTGCTCCGGCATCGTTGCTTCCTAAGCCATATAGCCGGTTATCTTCCTCGATCGGGACAAAGGGCGAGCGACTCCAACTGTCTGTGGGCTTTACCGTATCTATGTGCGAGTTGAGGAGAACGGTAGGTTTTTCTGAATCGAATTCGCGGGCGAAAGTCCATATGTTATTGCCGGTTCGATATGGTGTGAATCCGTTTTTTTGCAAGGTCTCACAGATTATTTGCGCTGCCGCATCTTCCTCCCGACTGATGGAAGGTGTCCCGATTAACCGATGTAGCAAATCTATGGCAGAATAATATAGTTCGTCTTTTGAGTTCATTGCCGATTTCGATTTTCACAAAAGTAGTTTATTTTTATCGGTTTCGATAATTTCTGACCGGATTTATTGGGGGCGATATGGGTTTGAATATTAACCGATATTAACTATTCGGATTTGAACGCTTATTTGTGGGGAAAGGTTGATGTACAAATGATATAAAGCCGAATTTTGCAATGTCGACTTAACAAAATGAAATATATATTCTACTTAAAACTTATTAAAACGGGAATCGTACCGATATAATCCGTAACTTTGTCGCAGATTTATAGTTATATTTATGGTAAATCAATTGACCTCGTTGGTCCGCAGGCAGGCTGCAAAATATGGCAACCGTGAGGTGTTCAGCCACAAGGACTATTCAACCAATCGATGGGTTTCTACTTCTTGGAACCGTTTCGCAGAGCAAGTATCGGACATGGCGAAAGCTATGGTAATATTGGGTATTCGCGAAGAAGAAAATATTTCTACATATACACAGAATAAACCGGAAGGTCTTATCGTGGATTTCGCTGCATTCGATAACCGTGCGGTGACAGTGCCTCTTTACCCGACCAGTTCTTTGGATCAGATAAAGTATATTATCGATGAGGCAGAGATACGATTCTTGTTCGTTGGCGGCCAAGTGCAGTACGATAATGCGATTATCGCCTTGCGGGAGTGTCCGACGTTAGAAAAACTGGTACTTTTCGATCCCGATATAAAACGAGTAGAGAGCGATAGCTCGTCTGTCTATTTCGAAGACCTGATAGCAATGGGAAAATCGGCAGACGAGAAAGTCTGCGAAGAAGTGGAGCGGCGTAGAAATGCCGGTTCGCCCGACGATTTGGCTACGTTGATTTATACCTCTGGAACGACCGGAGTGCCCAAAGGAGTTATGTTAGCGCATTCCAATTACGACGAGGCTATGCGTATACATCTTCAACGTTTAGTAACATGTTCGGATAAAGATGTTTCGCTTTGTTTCCTTCCGTTGACTCATGTGTTCGAGCGGGCGTGGTCTTATTATTGTTTGACCGTGGGTATGCGTATCGCTATCAATGTCGATCCGAAAGATATACAGAACACGATTCGAGAGATACGGCCGACTATTATGTGCAGTGTTCCCCGTTTTTGGGAGAAGGTTTACTCGGCCATACAGGATAATCTATCGAAGATGAAAGGTATCGCCCGTCGCTTGGCAGAGAGGGCGTTCGTAATAGGTCGTCGGCGCAATGTGGAATATTTGCGGGCGGGGAAACGTGTACCGCTGTGGCTCGAATGCCAATACAGATTCTACGACAAGTTCGTTTTCTCGAAAATTCGTCGGGCTGTCGGGGTAGAAAACGGGAATATCTTTCCTACGGCGGGAGCTCCGTTATCCGACACGATTAACGAGTTTCTGCATATTTGCGGTATCAATATCGTTTATGGTTATGGCCTTTCCGAGACGACAGCGACGGTGAGTTGCTTCGATTTGGTGGGATATGAATTCGGAACGGTAGGTTCCTTAATGCCCGATATTCAGGTGAAGTTGGGTGAGAATAACGAGATATTGGTAAAAGGAAAGACCGTAATGAAGGGTTATTACCGTAAACCCGAAGAGACGGCCAGAGTCTTTACCGAGGACGGTTGGTTCCGTACGGGCGATGCCGGCAAGGTAAACGAACAAGGGGCATTGGTGTTGACCGAGCGTTTGAAAGATTTGTTCAAAACGTCCAATGGGAAATATATCGCTCCGCAGGCGTTGGAAACCCGTCTGGGCGAAGATAAGTATATCGACCAAGTGGCGGTGATAGGAGACCAACGGAAATATGTGACGGCCATTATCATTCCGGCTTATGAGGCTTTGAAAGAGTATGCTGCTCAAAAACAGATACAATATCGAAATTTGGAAGAGCTGGTAAAAAATCAGAAGATACAGGCTCTTATTTCGGAACGGATAGAAGCGTTGCAAAAGAATTTCGCCCGGTTCGAACAAATCAAGCGGTTCACGCTATTGCCGCAGGCTTTCAGCATGGAAAAGGGCGAGTTGACCAATACGTTGAAAATTCGTCGGTCGGTTATCAATTTATTGTATAAAGACGAGATAGAGGCCATGTATGCTTAAAAACGAAATATGAAATTTGGTAAATAGGCAGAGGGTGTATATTTTTGTACACCCTTTTGTCATATCATAAGGAAGCCTATAAATATGATTACACAAGAACAATTAAAAGAGACGGAAGAACGCAAGTTGGCGTTGAGGAGGTATCTTTGACATCGATTCGAAGAAAATCGAGGTAGAAGAGGAAGAGTTGCGTACCCATGTGCCCGATTTTTGGGAAGACCAAAAAAAGGCGGAAGCGCAGATGAAGAAAGTAAAAGCCTTACATTTCTGGATAGATAGTTATACCGAGATAGAAAAGTCGGTGGAAGAATTGAGGCTGGCTTTCGATTTCGTGAAAGAAGGTATCGTGTCGGAAGAAGAGGTGGACGAGATTTACAAATGCACTACGGAGCTTATCGAGAATCTCGAACTTCGCAATATGTTGCGTCGGGAAGAAGATAAATTGGGTGTCGTTCTGAAAATCAATTCGGGAGCCGGAGGAACCGAGTCGCAAGACTGGGCATCGATGTTGATGCGTATGTACTTGCGATGGTGCGAACAGCATAACTATAAAGCCTCTATCGCCAATATATTGGAGGGCGACGAGGCCGGTATCAAATCGGTGACGATACAAATCGAAGGTGATTATGTATACGGCTATTTGAAAAGCGAGAACGGTGTGCACCGGTTGGTGCGGGTATCGCCGTATAATGCGCAAGGAAAGCGCATGACTTCTTTTGCATCGGTATTCGTCACGCCGTTGGTCGACGATACGATAGAAATCAATATCAATCCGGCGAATATTTCGTGGGATACATTCCGATCGAGCGGGGCCGGGGGACAGAATGTGAATAAGGTGGAGTCGGGCGTGCGGTTGCGCTATCAGTTCAAAGACCCTTATACCGGAGAGGAAGAAGAAATCTTGGTCGAGAATACCGAGACACGGGATCAGCCTAAAAACCGGGAGAATGCCATGCGCCAGTTGCGCTCTATTTTGTATGAGAAAGAGTTGCAACATCGTATGGCCGAACAAGCTAAAATCGAGGCCGGCAAGAAAAAAATCGAGTGGGGGTCGCAAATACGCAGTTATGTATTCGACGACCGTCGGGTGAAAGACCACCGTACCAATTATCAAACTTCGGACGTGCAGGGCGTCATGGACGGTAAGATAGACGATTTTATCAAAGCCTATTTGATGGAGTTTGCCGGGGAAGAAAATAACGGTTAGACTAATGGACAAACTGACACTGATAAAAGTAGGGGGTAAAATAGTGGAGGAGCAGGAGACGTTGAGTCGCCTGCTTGTCGCTTTTGCTGCCATTCCCGAGAAAAAGGTCTTGGTACATGGTGGCGGTCGGTCGGCCACCGCTATGGCCTCCCGCTTGGGGATAGAGAGCCGAATGGTAGGCGGTCGTCGCATTACGGATAAATCTATGCTCGAAGTGGTGACA
>UMGY01033335.1_pt1 | contig 11225 bp, 10 predicted proteins | sample 1965391 | NCBI WGS metagenome assembly UMGY01 (sample SAMEA4836084, study PRJEB28245) | human gut metagenome | biome: gut microbiome; material: fecal sample | place: Denmark | collected 2008 | reverse complement strand
AAATCAAATGTGGGAAATTGAAAACGGATTAGATGAATACAAACTTTCAATTGAGCAGGTTGGTACATATGCAAAACCAGAGTTTGATTTTGATCAGATGTTTGAAATTAGACGTGGATTTATAAATGGTCTTTCAATGGAACAGGTCGGTATGTACGCAAAACCGGAGCTTAGCGCAAATCAAATATATGCAGCGATGAATGGACTTCGTAATGGTATATCAACAGATAAAATAAATGATATTATTAATTCAGGAATGTCTCCGGAAGAGATGAGCAATGCAATGTTCAATGAGGTTAAGAAAGATTCAACAGGAGTAATAGTTTATAGGACAGCGCATAAAGTTTTTGAAAATTATTATTCAAAAACAGATGCTTTTATCTGTCGTACAGAAACAGAAGCCATAGATTTAATAAAGGAAAAACAGCTAAACGACTATCAGAACCAGCAGAATTATTCTTACTCATACAAGGTTGTTGGTAAGAACGGCGACCTTTCTAAAGCCATACGTGAAGACCAGAGAGTCATCCTTGCACCGTCATATGATATGGCTAAAAACATAAACGCTGAGGCAACTGTCGAAGCCGAATATGGCGATGAATGTTTGGAGGGAACAATGGTAACTCTTGCCCATCATGGCCCGCGCTCAGGTAATCCTGCACCATGTAACACATCGGATGTGCCTAAACTTCCACCATTTGCCACTGTCGTTGTATCGCATATTGACCTTGATACCCTTGGCGGAATATACGCTTTGCAGGGAAGAAAACCGGAAGATGACAGATTCTGGGAAGCAGCTGAAATGATTGATGTAAAAGGCGTGCATCATATCCATGAGCTTGATAAGGATATTCAGGATAAACTCAATGCATATTATGCTTATAACTACAATCATGCCGGGGAGCGTTACAGCGAAACTGCCGATGTGACAAAGCAGGTTGAAGATGCATATGGAGTGATAAATGACATTTTGGATATTGACGCTCCTGAACATGACATGCTTATAGCAGATGGAAAGGAATGGGCGCAGGCAAGGGAAGCTGCAGTTGAAGCGCAGCTGATATACGAGGATAAGAACATGAGAGTGTTCGATTCAAACGGAGTATTCTGTGCAGCTTCATACTATTCGCCGAAGCAGGATGCGCTAATACCTGCAACTGTGACATATAACGAAAAGACAAAAACAATTACGCTTGGCTTTGAGGACGGAGGCAAGCAGTACAATGCAATGGAGATTGTCAGAAGTGTCTGGGGACCTGAAGCGGGTGGAAGGGAAGGAATTGCCGGTTCGCCGAGAGGAATTGAGATGACAAAAGATGACCTTCATGCCCTGGTTGAAAGACTGAAGGAAGTACAGGCATCAGCAGGTGTTGAGAAGAATATCCAGAATGAAAAAGATGCCTCAAAGAAGGCCAGACATTCAAGGAAGAAAACCGCATCGTCTGAAGAAGAAATAGAGCTTTAAGGAAGGCAGATACAAGTCGTGTAATATATGTAGTACACGTTTTTATTAAGATGTGTACTGTATATATACACAAGAAAAGAACAGTCAAAAAGCGTAGAGGCAACGATATAAAAAGACGTGTAGTGGAAATGTGTATAATATTCACTACACGTTTTTTGTGTATTGTGGACAATAAGAAATACACAAACAGAAAACGATGGGTTTAAAGGCACCGATGGCTTCTATATAAGATGAAACAAAAATGTGTATATAAAGTCATACAAAAATCGAGAAAAATGTGGATATAAACAGATACACAAAGTGCATAATGAAGCACAGTGGGGTGAATAAAAAATGTGTATAAAAAGAAATACACAAAGAATGCAGCAAGAGATATTTCTGCTGTATTTTTTGTATCTGCTTTAGAAGCTCTGCTGGCTGATGTCTGTATGAGAGGCAATGGACGATATGCCCGGTGCAGATAATATAGTTGATATGGACAATATGGCAGGTATTGACAATATGGACGCGACGGACAAGAAGAAACAGAATATCAGGATTCTTAAGGAATAATAATATTAGGAATTCATGCGAAAAAGGCATGGACTCTTTTTTTGTGTGCATTCATTAAGATCCATATACATATAAAGTATGACAAGCTATTTTTGGAAAAAATGTCAGAAAAATATATCATACTCATAATGATAAATAATGGAAGGAGAGTTTAAAATGAACAAATACAGACATAAAACCAGAGGACATCCTAGCATAAAACAATTGTTTGCATTTCTACTTACACTGATTGTGTTAGTCTCAACTACCCCCCCCGATTTGGCAAAGGCAGATGCAATAGAACATACTCATATATGGGCAGATAAATACGATAATTCTAATCACTGGAAGTACTGTACAGTATGTGGAACGATTAAGGATAAAGAAGCACATACGTTTACAGACCATTGGGCTTATGGTCATGAAAGCTGTAATTGGTCTAATCCAAGTACAAGAACATGTTCTTGCGGATATTCATATGTTTATCACAAGCCACATTCAAAACCATACGTTACAGTTTCACATACATATTATGAACGTCAACACTGGCTGCAATGTCCAAAATGCGGCTACAGCGTTAACCAGATTGCCTGTTATGATGACGACGGACCATTAACATGTTCAAATCCCGGAACCTGCAAGGTTTGTGGTGGTACTTCTCCAGCCAATCATCATCAGATTAATAGTCAAGGTATATGTATTATGTGTAAAAAGAAATTTTTCACAATAACAGACAATTCATATACATATTCGAGTGATTATTCATGTGTAAATTGGCAATTTAAAGTAATTCCTGTGGATAACACAGTAAAAGTAACAGGTACAACTACGTGGTGTGCACCGGGAACATGCAATAAAAAGAGCGGACAAATCATTCAAAATGATGACGGCAGTTATACAGTAAAAATCACCCTCAATGTTCTTTATTCCAAAAACACTGCAATGGCAGCATGGTCATATGATAACATAACCGTCAATGGATCACTAAGTTGGGTTGTTAGTGCAGTTACAATAAGCGGGTTTTATCGTGACCACACAGCTCCCAATTTACTATCTGTTACGCAAACGGATCAGGCATCAGCAAATGGATGGGCTACCATAAAACAGCTTACATTTGAAGGAACTGAAGACTCATCTGACATAGTTTATCTTACGATTTCAGACAAACTAACTGGAGAAAAATATTTAACAGATGCTGCAGTCCCTGTGACAAATGGCAAATATTCATACACTTGTACTCCTTCTATAGAAGGTGACATAAATGGCCGTACTTATGTAGTAACTGTTAAAGATCACATAGGTAATACATCTACAAAGGAATTTGTTACTTCAAGAACAGACGGTTCAGCGCCGCAGATTAAAAGTGGTACATCATTGAATTATACTGACTGGACCAACACAGCTAAAAACATAAGTCTAAACTTCTTTGATTTTGGTGCTGGCGAAGTACAGGCCAGCCTTGATAATCAGGCAGACTATAAACCGCTTACAAAAAGTGGCGAATATTATGTATGGAGCCATTCATTTGGTGATCAAGTGGGAACATCTGAACATATGATATATGTAAAAGATGCACTTGGTAATGCAACATCATATAAACTAACAGTTGGAAATACTGATAGTAATGTATATAGCATCAATTATAACTTAAATGGCGGTGCTATGAATGGTCAGAAAACAAGCTATACTGTAGCTGACTCGTTTACATTATCTCAGCCAACAAAAACAGGCTATACATTTACAGGTTGGACTGGAAGTAATGGCACGACACCACAGAAAACTGTGACTGTTACAAAAGGTAATACAGGTAACAAAAATTATACTGCTAACTGGAGCGCAAATAGTTATTACGTTACATTCAATGGTAATGAGGGGTCTTTACATGTCATGGATGGAACTATTGCAAAAAATAATAACGGAACAGCTACCGCTAAAGTGCAGTACGATTTGAATTATTATTATTTATTAGGAATTTTAGCAACAAAACCGGGATATACATTAAAAGGATTTTATGATGCACCTTCTGGCGGAGTACAGGTTTTTAAGCCGGACAATCAAGGCGGATGCACAGCAGTACAAGATGGCAAATATTACGACAATAACAATATTTGGAAGTATACTGGAAATATTACATTTTATGCCCAATGGGAACCAATAACATGGACTACTAAATATGATGCTAATGGCGGAAACGGCACAATGGCAGATACAACACATAGATTTAATTGTGGCAATCCAATAAGACATAATCAGTTTACACGCCCGGGCTGGACAATGATAGGCTGGACATACAGCAGAGTTAGAAATGGTGTTACAGAATGGATGTATGGCAACACCGACGGAAGTTGGAAGGATTCAGAACAATGGTATGAATTGAATAAAAATCCAAATAATACAAAGCTGTATGTAGAATACAATCTTGATGGTATAGATAATAGTTCTACATATATAAATGGTGATATTCATGTGGCTCATGCTCAGTGGCAATATAACCCCATTTCTGTTAAAATTCCGCAAATACTTACCGGTGACAGTACTGGCAAATCACAGTTCAGAGTCAAGTGCGATGATTTTAAAACTGGCAGCGTAAAAATAACAGTTCCAGACAGCTTTCTATATAAGCAGACTGGCAAGGCTGACATAACAGCTGCAATAACAGCAAAAAGTGGTAACAATATTATTACACCAACAAATAAGGTTTGTGTATACGATATAACCACCACTAACGGATTATCAGCCGGATGCTGGAGTGGAAGCTTCAACATTGGACTCACACTGACAAAAGAATAAGGTATAATTTAAGGGTATAGTTAATAGCTATGCCCTTATTTTAAATAATATTTTGCTTTTGGAAAAATAAAACATACTCATGACAGCTTATTAAGAAGGAAAGGAGATTTTGTATGAACAGGAAATATGTTGTTACAAAGAACGGACAGTACCTCTGCTGTTCAAGTGCTGACCACCAGATGTATTTTGGAGATGACAGGGAAAAAGCAATGATAATTCAGAATAAAAGACTGGCGGCGGACATTGCCTATGATTACAGAGCGAAGGCAGAGGGAGTTTGAAAAGAAACCGGAGTGGCAGGCTCCGGTTTTTGCATGCAAAAGTCATTTTTAAAAAAACTATCATACTTTTTATATAAAAATAAAAAGAAAAATGGAGGTAAAGTGAATATGAGCATAAAGTTTTTTTATCAGATTGCTGATGTGGTCACAATGGTTGCGCTTGCAGCGCTTCTCATTTGTTTAATTATTGTGGTAGCACAGAAAAAAGGCCAGGAAAGCAAATACGACAGAAAGATAAAGGCTGCTGCCGCATATATAGCAGTATTCTTTGTCATTCTGGCAGGAGCTGCGCTGATAATGACATCAGCAGGTTACTCGGCGCTAAAAAACCGCGTAAAAGAAGCCTGCCCAGGTGCCCACAGTTTTCATTCCATTGAAAAAGACTGCGTTTCTTTTATTGATGGAGATGGAAACAAGTGTTTCTTTGAGTATGATCAGGACAAAAACGAAATTGTTCTGTATCAGAAAAGCAACGCAAAAATTAAAAAAGCTTTATAGTAAAAAAGAGTCCGTCATTAATGGCGGCTCTTTTTTTTGTAAAAAAAATTTCTAACATACTTAAGACAAATACCAGAAACGGAAAGGAAAAAAGATATGTTAAGTATGCAGCACGTTATGGTTTCAGTAATGAATGGCCATGACACAGATGAAAAAGAGTATATTGCAGCAGTTGTGTTCCCTGATGCTGTAAGAGCGTATACAAAAGATAGGGAGTTAAGCCATTTTGAGGAAAACCCGAAAAACGGACAGATTTCATACATGGAATTTCCTAATCACATGAATGTATCTGCTGATGAGACAAAAGCGTGGATGGAAAATCATTCAAGGCTTGCTGATGATATTGAAAAAGGCCCTCTTGGTCAGAAAACTCATATAGAAAGCTACAGGGAACATAATCAGGCGCTTAAAGCGGATAACCCGAATATGTATAAGGGTATTGACGACCACTTAAAGCAGGATGTTGTCTATGATAAGTATGTAAGGGATAAAATAGGACCAGACAGGGCAGCGATATTCAAGGATGAAGACCACGCTATTTATGTGGCTGCCGCAAAGATATATGAAGAGCAGGGCATACTGTGCAATAAGCAGTGGCTCGAGGAAAATATTAAGCCAATTCTTGAGGAGAAGATGCCGGAGCTTGCGGAAAACACATTTAAGTACATGCATTTCTCAGATCCGCAGTATGAGAAGTGGGTTGAGAATGCGGATTTCACACACTTGAATGAAGGTCCGTTTCCGCTTAAAGATTACGAGAAGCTTTATGATGATGTAAGCATGTTTATGCAGCATGGAATTGATCCGACAAAAGATCTTAATAATGTAATAATGACATCACCAGGGATTTGCGTCACTAATAATACAGCTTCAGAAATCAAGCCATTTGCATTTGAGGATAGTGATATTGGGGGACTGTATATTACAGATAATATAGAAAAAATCGGAATTGGTGCGTTTAACGGATGTACCGGGATGAGTACAGTGAGCATGGCAGATGAACTTACAGCAAAGACGGATGCTGAGATTTTTTCTGATACGCAGATTGATACTGGAGCAATGAAAAAAGTTGCTGAGACGACAAAGACTGCACAGTTTGGAAAAAATATGGTGCAGAAAACAAAAACAACTGAAATGGAAATCGGCGCTTAAAAACACGTATGGCCGGAGACTTTCGCCTCCGGCCCATATTTAAAAAGAAAATTGGAGTTGTGTATTAACAGATTCCCTCTGTTTTACACATATAGTATGATAGATTCAATTTTTGTTTATGCCTTTTCATATAAAAAAGCTGCCAGATTGCATTCTGACAGCTTTCATGTATATATAGCCTGAAACAACGGACGTCTCCGGCTTCACAAAAGAGAATTGAGAGAAAATATCGGGAAAGAGCACCTGTGTCTTTTCCTCTTCATTATTAGTATGATTTATTTTTACGACAAATTGACAGTTTGCAAAAAAAATAAATAAAAAAAGGAGTCGGTAAGGAGCGAACTTGCAAAGGAAGCCATCAAGAAGCTTGTGCTGTAGACTGACTGTATAATCAGAAGTTAGAAAAAATAGGATATATTAAGAGAACCGGAGAAATCCGGTTCTTTTTTGCACACGTATGGCCGGACACTTTCGCGCCCGGCCCATATTTAAAAAGAAAATTGGAGTTATGTATTAACAGATTCTCTCTGTTTTACACATATAGTATGTCAGAAATGATTTTGAGGAATGGCCTTCCATATAAAAATGAGCTAGACAAAAAATTGGTGAAGCCTCACATGACTAAAGTCGCGTGCTTCCCCATAAGTGCATAATGCACATAGCCTCTTTAGGAGGCGGAGACTACGTTTCTACATATACAGCCTAAACTCAGAAACTTTATGCCGCCATGGGCATAAGCTCCGCATTAAGGTTAATTAACGTAGAGAACGTGCAGGTGCTTCTCTTACTGCACTGAGGAATTTTTGCCTCAATGCGCAACCTTGAATTCTCATCCAAGGATTTTAAAATTTCACGTATAAAGTATCTGGCACCAATATTGTATGATGCTGAGAGATCACAGTTATATACTTTCCCATTTGGAAATCTGCATATTTCAAATGTATTAAAACCGGCATCCTTGCCACGGAGAACCCGGCCGCTGCCATCATATGCAAGAGCAGACGTTCCCCATGCGCAGATACGGCTTATACGCATGCCAAGCCTGTGTGCCCTGTTTGCAACAATGGACTGGATTTCCTGACTGCGCCATAACTTGATACGCTGCTTTTTGGACCCGCGGACTCTGCCAGTTTTGTCGAGGTGTTCAAACACAATGACATCTGCATTGTAAGAGACAGCTGTTTCAATAATGAATTCAGCTGTTTTTACTGAAATGTCGTGATTAATGCCCTTGACTTTAGCCCATAATCTTGGTGTTTTATAGTTTCCGTTCTGCTGTGCCTTTTTAACACGGTTTACACTGTGCATCAGACGGTCTGTTTCTTCAGGAAGCTTGCAAAAATGCCTTCCGAGAATAGTGCCATCACTCTGTATTATGCTCACCGTGGCGGCAGTGTTTATGCCTAAATCCACAGCAACAATGGTACGGTCAAACACAGATGTGTTGTTAAGCGTACATTTTTCTTCAAACGGAAAATCCAGAAACCATTCATGTCCGCGCTTTTGAAGCGTAGGTGCGCACTGTTTGCGGTCATGACAGTGTCTGGCTATATAATCCATATCCGATTTACACAGGTCAATGTTAATCCAGTCCCATGTGTTGCGGGCGTATACTTTAATCTGTGCAGTGTAGTCACCTGTCTGGTTATACATTACAGAGCGGTACATGGAAGGAAATACACATCCTGTTTTCGGACATGAAGGCTTCCTGCCGTTTGGTTTTTCCTCCCAGTTGGCAAGATTGCTTTTGTATGATGAAACCTTGCCAATGGCCTCATTAATGGCACCGCGGCGCATGTAGCTTGGCATTTTGTAAAATTTCGAGTCGAAATTATATGCAGGCACCGGATTGTTCTTTGTGATATGGATAAGGCGCTCAACATAAGAAAGTTTGTTTCTGCCCTCAAGAGAAGATATTTCTTCCCAATTCTCAAGACATACGTTAAGGATATAGTCCACAGCATGTCTGTATATGGCAACAGTTTCTTTAAAGATGCTGTTGTAATGTTTGATTTTTACACTGTATGTGGTATACATTTTCATGCTGCAGACATCCTTTCTTATTTAGTCTTCTGGGAATTGATATATTCTGTGACCTGTTTGAGGCTTTTGTCGCTTACAGTTGCCACAAAATATGACGGGTTCCATAAATGTCCGCCCCAGAGCTGGTTCTTTATTTCCGGATGGCTTAAAAACAGCCATCTGGCGGTATTGCCTTTTAATATTTTTATTGCATCCGACAGTCGAAGCTGCGGCTTACAGTTTACAAGCAGATGTATGTGGTCTGGCATGACTTCCATTGCAATGACATCCATATCTAAAGTTTTAAGGGTTTCATTCAGATACTCCCTGACATCTGATTCGATTTTGCCGGTAAATACAGGTTTCCGGTATTTAGTAACCCATACGAGATGGTATTGAAGAGAATACACATATCCGCGACCATGTGTAACATCGCTTGGCATTGAAAAATATACATCTTTATTCATATTCATATTATACCATATGCAGGCATATTTTACAATGCCAAAAACCGACTAACTCACGACTAAAGTCACGAGCGTGCGGCGGTTAATCGTCAAGTATTACATACGCGGCCTGCAAATTTGTCAGTGCGTTTTGCAAAAACTTATATGGAAAGCGGTAAGCCAAAAACAGATTCAGCATATGGCCGTGCGATGCGCACGGCTTTTTCACGCATATAGATAGTGGTTTGTGCAAAATCTATCATACTTTCAGTATAGAAAAAGAAAAAAGGAGGACAAAAAAGTGAATAAAGAAAAAGGAACGAGGAATAATCGTGAAATGCTTCGGGCATACCTTGACCTCAACGGCGGAATGTTTATAGTTGACGAGGTTAATGATACAAAATTTCATGTTGTGGATCGGACGATCCCGTATGACCAGTGCGGGTTTGATTTGGAGGTTAAGTCCGGACACGTCACCTGTAATGGAACAGACTGCATTGAAAATATGAAGTCGGCATTTGAGGACAAGTATTACGGACCAAACGAGGCTGGTCTTGAGTTTGACTGGAGCTGCTTCACGGAGAAAGACCTGCAAAAAATGAACAAACAAAAACATTCTGACGGGTATGGATGCATACAGGTGTCGCAGGACAACGGTACACGCTATATCGTGGATGTAACGTGGGAGACAAAGGCGAGCTGTGACAGGGACGGTATCTGTCTTGATTTGTATGAGATGACGGAGGACGGCTGTCACGGAGACTGTATCGACAATATACAGTCGATTGACACAGCAGCGGATTACAGACATTTTGTTGCAGGAGCAGAAAAAGCTGTTGCCAAATCGCTTAAGCGAAATGGATGGATTTAAAGAAAATGGAGGAATTAAAATGAACGAAAACGGAAGAATAGGATGCCTGTTAAAGAAGATGGAAGGAAAGAAGGTTCTTGAAGCTTTCCTTGAGACGCAGAAGGGTACCTTCAAGGTTGAAACAACATCAGACATGGAAAAATTCCATGTGATTGATACAGAAAAGTACAATGAGGACATGGATGCGGCGGTTGATGACAATACCAGAACATTTGACCACAGTGATATTGCTTCGATAGGAGCCTTCATTGTAGCGTTAGAACCAGGCACAGACATTGGCGTCAAGGTGACAGATGAGAAAATCACCATGCTTGATGAATCAAAAGCTGCTGCCGCGATGACTCAGGCATCAAAGGACAATACAAGTCTTTGGGCCGTGATTAATGGCGTGTGTATTAACACAGACTGGATCCAGACCGACGATTTGCAGTATGTAAGGCAGGTTGAAGAATATGTATATGAGCTTGCAGAGGCGCGTTACATAGGTCTGGCTGAGAAGGACAGCTATCTGATTGTATCCGGCAGGATTCACATCAGGGACTGGCTTAATAATGATGACGGCAGTTACACAGAGGACTGCGTGGAAATCATAAAGACGTTTTACAACAGCATTGAAGACTATGAGCAGGCTGCAGAAAATGCCGGAGAAGGATACCAGTATCTTGCGGAGATGATTTTTGAAGAAACCGCATATGAAGAACTGGATTACCGCATCATAGAGGGCGATGAGGATGCAGCGTACCTTGAGCTTAAACACAGGCTTTATATGCTTGAGCCGCTCAGCATGAAAGGAGAAACTGATGAGTAAAAAGTTAAATAAATTCCACAGAAAGTGGATGTTCTGGAACAGCATATTAAGTATTGCAACAGCACTTATACCGCTGTATTTCCTGTTTGAAATGCGAAAGATTGCACTTCCGGGAGGTAATGTTGCGTATACTGCAGCATCAAGCATTATATGCTTTATTTCAATCATAGCAATTTTAAGAAAGCGCAAAGCGCAGGAAAGCTATATAGATTCGGTCATTACGAAAAAAATGTCTGAGTCCGGTCTTAACGATGACATCGAGCGTGCTATTAACGCAGATACGCCGGAGGAGAAAAAAGAACTGGCAGAATATATCAACGCAAAAACTGGCAGACTCGCAACAGAGCTGCGTATGGAACAT
>UMGY01022371.1_pt1 | contig 11458 bp, 7 predicted proteins | sample 1965391 | NCBI WGS metagenome assembly UMGY01 (sample SAMEA4836084, study PRJEB28245) | human gut metagenome | biome: gut microbiome; material: fecal sample | place: Denmark | collected 2008 | reverse complement strand
CACTACGTTCCGGGCTGGCTGCAGACTCCTCAGACTGCTCCGTACCCGAGCTGGTGGCCTGATCACCTCAAGAAGAACTAATCAGATTCTTCTAGGAACATAATTTAGACGGGCGCTTTGAAGCGCCCGTTTTCTATATCTCAAATTTAGTTCTAACACTCGTTGGGTGTGCGATGCATTAGGCACGTCCTGGAAAAGAAATCGCTTCTGTCCATCTTCCCATCGTAGAGTTCATTTTTTACCAACTTAGAAAATAGCGATGCCGCGGAAGACTCAGCATGGTTTGAGTTTTTCAGCAGAATCACACCTAAATCAATTTTAGGCAGAGCTGTTTGTATCTCGCAGATTCTTCCTTCTTCCACTTCTCCCTCTACCGATACTTTGGGTAAGTAAGCAACACCAAACCCGCTTTCTAAAAAGGTGTTAATGATGTTTCTACTGCTCACTTGCATGTCTTTTCCCATACATATCCCTCGTTTGTCCAAAAACCGCTTGAAAAACCGGAAAGGACCGCTGGTGAAGTTCCACGTCAAAAGATTTAAGTTCGGGCAATGGTTCGGAAGAAAGAACTGTTCCTTTTCTATTTTCAGCCTCGGCGAACCAAACAATCCTAATTCCTCCGAACATAATGGGAGTGCCGTCAACGGACTTTCGTAGCTCCCCATATTGAAGGAGACAGCCAGGTCTACCTCGGACCTTAAAACCATATCTTTAATCGAGTAAGCAGTGCCAAGTTCAACCTTTATCGTTACGTCCGGCGCCATCTGTCTAAAGTTGTTAATGACGTTCACTAAACGATATTGGAGCAAGGTTTCGTCTACAGCTATACCTAAGTTCCCCGTTAGTCTCGGAGACCCTCCTTTCATAGAGGATATTTTTTCAGTGGCCTCCAATATCTTCCTTGCTCCTCCAGGACCTTTTCGCCGTCTTTAGTTAGTCTCATCTGTCTTCCGACTTTTTCAAAAAGAATTAAATTCAGCTCGTCTTGAAGATTATTAATATGGAAGCTAACCTTAGCCACCGAAAAGTTTTTTTCCTTTGCAGCGCCGCTGTACGATCCAGTTCTCACGATCGCTTCAAGTAATGAGAGGCTTAGAAGATTCATTCCGATATCTCTGATGGCAGACGTCTTTATTCTATATAGCGCGAAGAACCTCAGAGATTGAATCAACCGCTGAGGTTCAAAATGCGCTACGAATCAGTTAGATTTTCTAAGGATGTTTTGTGCCGCAATATGACCTTGATAAAGTCCGACTGCCGTCGGTCCCGGTCTAAATGATCCGTCATAAGTAACTTCTCCGGCTGCGTAAAGATTTGGGAAAAATCCTCCGTCTTTCTTAATGACCTGCATATTATTGTTTACATCGATTCCGCCTAAGGTAACCTGAATACCCGGCTGAGTCTTCACCGCGTAATACGGCGGCTGAGAAAAGTCCAACGTCAGGTTATGTTGTCTGCCAAAATCTAAATCTTTTCCGTTCTTAACGAACTCACTGTATCTTTTTGCGGTTTCTTCAAGAGCCTTTGGCGGCACTCCCATCTTCTTGGCTAATTCCGCCAGCGTGTCTGCCTGCAGGAAATATCCTTTGTCTTTGAAACCTTGAAGTCTCTTGGAAGCCTTCATAGCTTTGTTGTCAATCACTATATAAGCCATGCTTCCTTTTTGTTTTTGCAACCAACGAGAAAGCTGTGTGTAGTCCGGATAATAGTCATTACAGAAACGCTTTCCGTCCAGATTGACCATAATGCCGCCTTCGGCTCTCGCGGCACTAAGGCTCGAATTCACACCGTTTTCTGAATGTACGGAGGGATTCATACGCACAACATCCGTGTAGGCAGTCTTGGCGCCGTGCTCAACAGCCATTTCCAAGCCGTCTCCGGTCGATCCCACGGCTGTTGTAGTTGGCAATCCGGCCCATTCAGGTGCGAATTTTTTAACCAGTTTTTGATTGTGAGCAAAACCTCCGGTTGCCAAGATGACATTTTTAGTAGGAATCACGAACTCTTCATTGCCGGAACGCACCTTTACGCCTGTCACGACTCCGTTCTTTAAGACGAGATCTAAGGCCTTCGTATTAGGATAAAAAGCAACTCCCTTCTCTTTTAACGCTTTGAACATGACCTTCACAATTGAAGAGCCCAGAGAAGTGCCGTCTGCCGTGCCAATCTGATAGTCACTCAGAACCCGGGTAATATTTGCGCCTAATGAGTTTAGGTAGTCCAAATTTTTCTGTGAACATAACATCTGGGCTTTTAATTTGTCGACATCAACATTAGGAAGCATCTTCTTTTGACGAGCAACGTAGTCATCAACCGAGATAAACTTTCCTGCGGCTTTCTGTTCTTTTGTTCCGACCGCCACGAAGTATGTAGCCGCTAAGTTCGTCGCGCCTCCCGGAAAAGGCATTTTTTCAATCAAACATACTTTGTTCCCGCCGTCTTTCAAGTCCATTGCATTGCAGCCTTCATTCCTGCCACTCCGGAGCCAATCACAACGCTCTGACAATCAGGAACAGCCGCATTTACTCCGCTAAGAGAAAAGGCCAGAAGAATCGAAAGGTATACAAACTTTGTTTTCATATTTCACTCCTGAGGAAATTACGAAAACAAGTTTATTGAAGAGCTTTCTTTCTAAAAATTCGAATTATTTGAATACAACGTTTAAAAAATTTTGAATGAAGACTTCTGCGCAAATAAAAAGTCCGACCTCATAAGAGAATCGGACCTCAAGCAATAGACGGACTAAATTAGCCGTTCAGCTTCTTAGCCATACCGACATACATGTCGAATGCCTGTTTGAAAGCGCCTTCATCGACATCGAAGGATCCCTGATGGTGGCCGGCAGCTCTGTCAGCGCCGCAAATGAAGAAAGCAGCCTTACCGCCGTGAGCCTGAACTCGCTTGCCGAGAACGGAAATGTCTTCGGAACCGCCGAAGTTTCCATCCGGACGGATCTTGTTGATTCCGGGAACAGTCTTAGCAACTTCGATCAGCATTTCAGAAAGTTCTTTATCGTTGGTAAAGTCAACGGCAGCGCCCATCTGAGAAATTTCATAAGAGACGTCAAAGCCCTTGGCGATACCTTCAACAATGTTTCTGACGTTTTCGGCCATGTAATCATTGATGGAGCTGGTTTCACCGCGAACTTCTAAAGCCATGTGGGCAGAGCTCGGAATAACGTTGCGGCCTTCACCGGCGCGCAGAGTGCCGACGTTAATACGAGTCATACCACCGCCGTGACGAGGAATACCCATCATCTGTACAACTGCGTTGCAGGCTGCTGCCAGAGCGTTGCGTCCGGCGTTCGGTTCTTTACCGGCGTGAGCAGGTTTGCCCTTGAAAGTTACGTCGTATTTGGAGGTGCAAAGCAAGCCGTAAGGAGCGGCAACGATTTCACCGGTATCAGCCATGAAGGAAATGTGGCTGCCGAGGAAGTAGTCGGCATCGTCAACAATTCCGGAAGCAGCAATAGCGCTGGCGCCGCGAACACCTTCTTCAGCGGGCTGGAAGACGATCTTGAACTTGCCCTTCAATTCATCTTTATGCTCGGCAATCCAATGAGCCAGAGTCAGACCGATAGAAATGTGGGAGTCATGACCGCAGGCGTGCATAAAGCCGGCGTGCTGGCTTCTGAAACCTTCTTTGTTCGGCTTATGTTCGGGATTATCGGTTTCGTTTACGCAAACGCAGTCAATATCGAAACGGAAAGCAGTGGTCGGACCTTCTTTGCCGGTGTCAAGCAAAGCAACACAGCCTGTGTAGCCTTCAGTTTCGTCAATGAAAGACTGAGAAACTCCGCGGGTCAGGGCGTTCTTAATGCCTTCCTGAACGAGTTTTTCGTTGCGGCCGAAAACCTGTTCGGGGTTGATAATCTTGGTGCCGAGCAGGACTTCATAGCCCCAGGAGCGCAGCTTGGTGACGATGTAATTCGTGGTCCAGAATTCTGTCCAGCCTTCTTCCGGCCACTGATGAAGCTCACGTCTTTGTTCGACAAGCTGCTTGGTGTAATCAGTCATTTTTTCTCCTTTTGTTTTGTCAGTTCGTTATTTACATAACAGACTGATTTTAAACCAGTCGTAACGAAATGTGAACACTTTTTTAGTCATCAGAAAATCCTATGAATATTAAGCTCTTACCTGATTTACCCCGTAAAAACACAAACCGCCCGACCCACAGAAGAGCCGAGCGGTTTTATTTGTTCAGCTAAGGCTGATTAAACCATAATCAAAGCCAAGGTAATCACGCCCACGATCATCGGGATTGCGGTACGTTTCACCAATTGGATCGGCGGAACCATTGCGAGACCGGAAATAAGAATCACAACACCGGCGATCGGAGACATCGTACGGCCGAGGGAGCCGGAGATGAGTGCCAGAGAACCGAGGTTAGGAACCTGCATTCCGAAGTCAAGTGCGTGCGGAGTAACCGCTTCGTTGAAAGCAAAGGTTGCAGCGTCGCCGGAACCGGTAATAACAGCCAGAACGAATGGTCCGAGAGAACCGCCCCAGCGAGCGAGTTCGTTGGAAGCTTTCAGAGCTGTCACAAAAGCGTCAATCAGACCGGCGGAGCGAAGACCGGCTGCGAACACGCCGGCGGCAATGATGATACCCATTACATCGCCGTAGCCGTTGCCCATACCTCTGAAGAATTCTTTGGAGAACTTCTGAGGATCGCACCAGGAAACGAGCAATGTGAAGATGGCGCCGAGAACCATAGCCTGAGCCACACCCATCTTAAGAACAGGAACATACTTGTTGCCGAGAACGAGGATGATCAGCGGAACCAGCGGAGCAAGAGCCTTGAGGAAGTTGATCTTTTCGATCGGGGCGCCACCTTCTTTGGCAGAATAAGCAGCCAGCTCTTCAGCTGTCGGCTTGTTGTCGCGAAGAACTAAACAGACGATCGTAATACCAACCAAACCGATACCCATCATGATGAGCGAGAACGGAGTGTGGAGAGAGATCAAATCCATCACGTTCATCTTGGAGATGCCGGCAACGAAGTTGTTGTGGCTCATACCCGGAGAAAGAATGGAACCGTAAGTACCCATCAAAATTGCAGCACCGGCTGCAGCGGGACGGATACCGGCGCGAATCATGACCGGAATGAATGTAGCACCCACAGCAGCAGCACAACCTGCAGCAGAAGGAATCGCAATGTTGACAAAGAAAGTCACGGCGGTAGCAGCCGGAATCAGCAGAATGCCCAATTTCTTGAGCGGAGCTGCAAGCAGGCTAACCAAATGACGGTCGCAGGAAGTATGCGTAACGACGTAAGCAAAACCCATCGCACCGCAGATTGCCATGATCAAGCTGGCGTTTGTCATACTCTTAGCAAACTGGTCTAAAGCTGCCATCGGTTTCATCGAAATGCAGCATAAGAACAAGCCGGCAGTGAACAACACCAAACGTGTCTCATAGCGCTTAATTAAGCAGTAAATCGTCGCAATAATGACGAGCACTGCAATCCAGGCTGTAATTGACATCGAATAAATACCTATTGATTTTTTGTTTACTGCTTTTCCCGATTCGGAAAAAACTCTCCCCGGCCGAAATGGTAAGAAATCACTATTTCAGCCTGCCGTGAGTGTTTCACATTTGTCACTTTTTTGTAATGTGGGTAACCCTTACATCTGCACATTTTTCTTATATTTAGACATAAAATTATTTGTCCCGTTTATTTGCGACCTTAATCACTTTGTCCCCATCATTCAGGGGCCGAATTGTCGCTTTCCTCTTTATTGAGAATTCAATATTCACACCAGGAGAACCTATGACAACTGACTTCCAGAAAGAGTCTCTTTCTTTTGCTCAAAAATGCTTTGACGATGTTCGAGCCATGTCCAAAGACACCACCGGCGTTTCCAGACAGGGTTACGGTCCGGTCGAAACAAAGGTCCTTGAATACTTCAAAAAGATCGGCGAGGAACTCAAGCTCGAAATCAGCACCGACAAGGCCGGCAACGTTTGGATGACTGTCCCCGGAAAAAATCGCAATCTTCCCGCACTCGTAAGCGGCTCTCACGCCGACTCTGTTCCTCAGGGCGGCAACTACGACGGATTGGCCGGCATCGTCGCCGCCCTGACCGTTGCCCGCTGGATGCGCGAAACCGGATATCAGCCCGAACGCGATTACACGGTTCTGATGATGAGAATGGAAGAAAGCTCCTGGTTCGGCAAATGCTATGTCGGCTCTCTCGGCATGACCGGTCAGCTCACCGAAAAGGACTTAGCCCTCAAACACCGCAGCAACGGAAAAACACTTGCCGAGACCATCAAAGAATGTGGTTTCAATCCTGATGATCTGACGACCGGCAAACCGGTGGTTGACCTCAGTAAAATGGCTGCCTTTATCGAACTGCATATCGAACAGGGACCAACGCTTGATTCTTCCGACGAATACCGTGTCGGCATTGTCACAGGCATCCGCGGCAATCTTCGTCATAAGACGATCCGCTGCATCGGCCAGACCGCCCACTCCGGCGCCGTTGACAAGCAGTTCAGACACGACGCCGTGCTCGCTTTCGCCGAATTGGCCTATCGCATGGACTGCTTGTGGGATGAATGGCTGAAAGCCGGACATGATCTGGTCTTCACGATCGGCGTCGTTCACACCGCTCCGACTTCTGCAATCGCGATCGTGCCGGGAGAAGTGACCTTCTGCTCAGACATTCGCTCCCTGTCCCAGGAAACGCTCGACGGATTCCACGCTTTGTTTGAAGAAGAAGCCCGCAAAGTCGGAGACAAGCGCGGCGTCAAATTTGAATTTGACGGTGTGATCAAGAGCCAGCCGCTCGCTATTCATAAAGAACTCAGCGAGCACTTAGCCAAATCGGCTACCGAGGCAGGCCTCAAAGTTAAGAAACTGCCTTCCGGAGCAGGTCATGACACGGTAATTTTCGGCAATCTCGGAATTCCAGCCGCCATGATCTTCGTTGCCAACCAGAAGGGTTCTCATAACCCGAACGAAGCCATGGAAATCACAGACTTCATCCAAGGCGCAGAGGCTCTGTGGCATGCCGTCAAAGAATTCCCGACCGAAGGCATCCGCTAATTAGCTATTAGCTTTCCGCAGGCGTCCTAAGTGTTGGCTTCGGGCGCCTTTTTATTTCGGCATTCTGAAAATAATCGAACAAACGCTCGTCCGTCATTAGAATTAACTCAAGTTGCACCGTTTGTTCATTCATGGAGAAGCCGAAAGTGAACCTGAAAAAACTCCTCGTAACTTTCAGCCACTCGCTGTTTTGGCAGATCTCCTGCCTTTTGCTCGTCGTTACTGCTTTTGCTTTTGGCGCCCTCTTCCTCGTTCTTCAAATCTCGGAGGACTCAACAGGAAAAGGAAGCGCCATTAATGTTTCGGGCTCCCTTCGCATGCAAAGCTACGTTCTGGCTCTAACGGTCGCTAGGAGCTCAGAGGACTCTGAAGCTGTGCGCAGCAAGGATATCAAAGCGGCCATCGCAGAATTCGAAAGACGCTTGAATCTGCCGGGCCTGACCAATGCCATCCCCGAGGAGGCTTCCAACGAACTTCGAAAAAGTTACGACATTATTTCTTCCGATTTTTATTCAAAAATAAAACCGCTGGCACTTGAAACTATTCAGCAGCCGCAAAAGATCCATGATTTTTTAAATGCCGTTCCTAAATTTGTGTCGGTGATTGACACTTTCGTGTTCGATCTGGAGCAAGACCTCGAGTCAAAAAGCAACTTTATTCATGCCGGTCTTATCGCTTTCATGCTGCTCGCTTTTGTGCTTTTCTTCGGTGTGCGCTATTTTCTGCGCCATACGCTGTTTGAGCCCCTGGAGGATTTAGCCAACCTCGCCTCCTCTGTTCGGAACGGAGATTTCAGCAAGTCCAGCAGTTATAAAAAACATAATGAGATTGGGACGCTTTCAGAAAGCATGAACTTCATGATCCGCGACCTATCGCGCATGTACTCTTCCTTGGAGGAACAAGTTCGTGAAAAAACAGCCGACCTGAATCGCCAAAATAAGGCGCTTAACTTGCTATATGGACTTAAGAACGTCCTAAGCGCTGAACTCAACCGATCGGTCTTGGAAAAAGCGCTGGATTTTTGCTCTGAAAACTTAGAGGCTTTGAGCTGCGCCGTCTATCTTCGAAACGACGGCGACAAAACACTTCGTCTTGCCGCCCGCTTCAGTCAGCATCCGATCGACCCTGAGGAAATAAGAAAGTTTTTTGAAGGTCAGAACATTTCGTTCGAGAAATACAACTTCTTTAAGAGAGAAGTCCTTGGGAAAGACTGCACGCTCGTTCTTGTCCCCGGAGCCGTCGGGACGATGCGGCTGTCTTTTGCTGCGATATTTTGCGGAGAAGCTCCGGTGCATATCGACAGAGAACTGCTCCGAAGTATCGCCAGAGAATTTGCGTTAGCGATCAACAACTCCGAAAAGAACGTTGAGTCTCGCCGTCTGATTCTTTTTGAAGAACGTTCGACGATCGCCCGTGAACTTCATGACTCGATCGCACAGTCCTTATCTTTCTCACGAATTCAAATCACGCGTCTGGACGCCGCGCTTAAAAACAAGTCCGATGAAGCTGAAGTCCGCAGCATCCTCGATGAGCTCAAGCTCGGTGTGATCACCGCTTACCAGCAGCTTCGTTCGGTTCTAACGACCTTCCGCTTGAAGCCTAAGTCTCCGGACCTTCGAGAGAACATTCTCTCTTCTCTCGACGAATTCAAGGAGCGCTCAGGCATCGATTACACCGTCGATAATCAGATTCAAAGTTTCGAGCTGGATGCCCAAAGCCATGTCCATCTGCTCCATATTCTGCGGGAGGCGCTCACCAACGTGGAGAAGCATTCTCGGGCAACCGCAGTGGAAGTCAGTTTTAAGCCCATGGGGGAAGGAACCTTTGAAATGCGCGTCTCAGACAACGGACAAGGTTTTGATCTGAAGAGCAAAAAAGGACATTACGGCTTGGAAATCATGCATGAGCGTGCTAAGGTATTGGGCGGGGAATTACACGTGGAACCCGTCATCCCCCATGGAACTTCAGTCGTTCTTCGTTTTAATTCTCTCAAGAAAACGGTTGCATAATGACAAGCGAACATGACATTATTGTTGTAGATGATCACCCGCTTTTTCGGCGCGGCGTCATCCAATTATTGAAGATGGATCCGTCCTTTAACGTCGTCGCAGAAGCCGGCGATTTTGAAGCCGCAATGGTTGCCGTAAGAGAAAGAGATCCTGACATTGTTCTTCTGGATCTAAACATGAAGCACACCAGCGGTGTTGAGATCCTCACTGCCATTAAAGCATTTGATCCGTCGATCCGCGTCATCATGCTGACGGTGTCCGACTCCCCTTCCGATTTGCTGCAGTGCTTTCAAAACGGTGCGAACGGCTACCTGCTCAAAGATCAGGAACCGGAACAAATTCTTGAAGACATTCAGAAAGCGGCAAAAGGCCAAACGGTTCTCTCGGCCTCCATGAATCAAGCCCTGGCCGAATGCTTAAGAGAAGAGTCCTTCAGCAAAGAGCGCCGCCTCTCCGAACTCACGGAGCGGGAGAAGAGTGTCTTAAAGCTCATTGCTCAGGGCAAAACTAATAAAGAAATCGGCAAAGCACTCGAGATTTCCGACGGTACGGTAAAAGTACACGTCAAACATGTGCTCCACAAACTATCTTTCCGCTCCAGGGCAGGGCTAACGCACCACTATTTCAATAGCAGGCCTTGAGAGCAGGCAATGCATTGCAAGGCCTCGTCAAAATTGCGGCATCGCATCTGCATCTGACGAATCGTCGGCAGTGTTTTGACGAGGTTCTTTTCCCACAGCCAATAGCGGTAGTGCTCCAACATGGCCAGGGCCAACTTGTTGAGCGCAGCGCGGTTTGTGATGTAGTTCTGATCCTTTGCCTGGATCCGGTCCTGATTGAAATCCACATCCAGAACCCAATGGAGCTTATTCTCGACTGCCCAGTGAGTCCGAATGACCGAACACAGTCTTTCCGCCGCTGTCTCTGCTGGCGGAATCGATGAGATGTAATAGTTGTCTTCCACAGACTTTTCCTTCGTACGTTTCGATTCGACTGTACGTCGGACTCTTACGATGCAGCCATCGGCCAGTCCGGACCATTTCTGTTTGATTTCGGCTGACAGAAGATTGCCGCGGATCACGGAGACAGCACGGTTCTCAATGCGACCGTGGGCAAGGTCAACGCCCTCTATGTACTCAGCGATCAGATCTCTGTTCACCGTTGCAAACAGATGCGAAACCTCAGACCAGCTGCGATCCTGATTTCCTTTGAGCGAAAGGCAATAGTCGCCGCCGCCTTTCAAAACAGCATTGACAAATCCGACCTGACAGCTCATAGCATCTGCTGTAACCACAGCGTTACGGATGTCCAGGTTTTCAAGCATTTTGGGGCCGACTGTGATCTCGTTTGTCTTCTTGGCAATCAGCTTCTGCGCCAGGCAAACATGGTTCGTTGAGTCGTAGAAATTCATCAGCATGTAAGCCCGGTCCGATGCAGATGAATCTTCTTTCTCGCTCAATCCGGTGGCCCTGATGGCCTGTCCGTCGCCAGAAATAATTCGGTAGGGCGTTGCCTGGATCATTGGAGACAGAATGTCTTGATAAAACGAGTCAAACCGATCTGCATTCACCTTCATGAAAGCGCGGTAGACAACGTCATGCGTCATTTCCTGATAGGGGAAATTTTTAAAGCAAAAGCTGTAGCGATCCCGGTTGTTGTTGATGACCTGACAGATGTCAGAGCACGACGATGCACCGCTCAACGCGCTTGCCAATGCACCAATGACGATAGATTCAAGCGGGAAGACCGTGCGGCGAGAGTCTCGAGCTTCGATCTTTGCTTCTTTTACAGCATCCTGAATCTGGTTCTGGACTTTCTCGGAAACTTGCGCAAGTTCCTTGGTTCGAGCAAGCCCGTCGTTTCCGACAACCTTTCGGAGCTGTTCAACTTCCTCAAGCAACTTTAGATGTTCCTGTCGCTCGAGCCAGAGAGCGCTGAATGTGAATTGGTCGTTTTTGATGATGCCAATGGTTTCCCGGACGGTCTTCTTCTTGCCGGTGGCCGGGTCAAGGACTCGATTTTCGCGGAATACCTGGAACTCGCCCGGGCGATTGGGTTTTGCGTTGAGTTGGCAGTGCGGAGGGATGTCAGGGAACTTTTTATAATCGACGCGCATGGCGATCTCCTATTTGAATAGGAGAATTATACCGCACAATTATTCAAATAGGCGTTGATTTAGCTATAAAAATAGCGCCTTGAGAAAATTGCAACCCCTCCGTCAGGCGTTCGCCCTGGAACTTTGGCGTTTGTCGGTAGCCATGCAATAAAATTTTCAGATTGGACATCCCGTCGGCGCGGTGGCTTTTCCCTGTTCGCGCCATGGGGAACGTTTCAGGCTGCACAAGGAGTGTGCAGCCCCCGATTTTTCGGAGACGCAATACCATGCGCAACATTGA
>UMGY01016577.1_pt1 | contig 11481 bp, 6 predicted proteins | sample 1965391 | NCBI WGS metagenome assembly UMGY01 (sample SAMEA4836084, study PRJEB28245) | human gut metagenome | biome: gut microbiome; material: fecal sample | place: Denmark | collected 2008 | reverse complement strand
TTACCCATATCGATTTCGTGGATATATTTTTGTCCGTTTTGCTTGCGGGCCACCGTGAGGATTTTGTTGTCGTTGTAGGCATAGTTGAAATTGGTAATCCAACTGAAATCGTTGTTGGGAGCGAAGATATAGGATGCAGTCAACTCGATACCTTGATTGCGGACCTTACCACCGTTGATGTACACATCTTTACCACCGGCTCCTTTGTATTTCATGAATTGGTTTTTCATAATGGCGTTGTAGTAGGTAGCTTGCAAAGAGATGGAACGATCGAGCAAGCTGATATCGAATCCGGCTTCGAACGATTGCGTGGTTTCGGGTTTCGGGTTTTTGAAATTCACGATACCACTGTTGATAACAGCTCCCGTCGCCGGATTGTATTTTGCCGATGCGAGGAAAAGGCTGTTAGGAATGGAGTTACCCACCTCGGAGTACGAAGCCCGTAGTTTTAATTCGTTGATTTGCTCGGGTAAGGTGAGTATTTTGTTCATCTGAGCCGAAGCACCGGCAGAGTAGTAGGCAAAGTGGGGATCCATATCGCGGAATTGTGTAAAGGCGCGATACCAGTCGTCTCGGTAACTACCCTCGACCGTTACTTTGTCTTGCCAAGTAACTTGCGCCGTAGCGAAAATGGCGCGTTCCCAATTTTTGGTAGTAAGACCACCGAAGTTTTCGTTACCGCTGAGGTATATGTTGGAAAGGACGAATTGGTTGCACGAGAGGTCTTCGGTATAGGGTGCTCCTGTTTTGGCAATAGGAGTAATCATCCATTGATCGTAGGATGAGTTCATCATGCTACCGCCGGCATTGACCCCGATGGTGAAATCTTTGAATGTTTTGTTGTAGCTTAACATGAAGTCTCCGTAGAAGTCTTGCGACTTGGTATGGTCGAGAATAAGGCGACCCCGGTCGATCATTTCGGCATTACCCCATGTGGTGGCGTATTGTCGGTTTTCGTCGTTGCGTTCGTTGTAATCGTATTTGATACGAGCTTGCAAATTGAGGCCGTCGATGATTTGCCAGTTGGCAGCGATACTACCGAATGTGCGATTAATCACTTCTTCGCTGGTCATACGGTTGATCAACCACCACGGGTTATTGAGGTTGATGTCGCTAGTATACCATACTTGTTTACCATAGTGGCTGTCGGAAAGTATCGATTCTTTACCCGATTGTATTACCGAAATGGGCAGCCCATCGGGACCAGTTTCGGAAACGATGTAATCGTATTTTTTTGACAACCAAGTAGCCTCGGTGTCGTAATAGTTTTTGCGATACCAATTCATGTCGAGATTTCTCGGCGAAGTGTAGAGTTGGTAGATGGGGTTGAAGAACGTACCACCGGTAGGTCGATTTTTGGTCTTTTGGTTGATGTAATTCGCCGAAATGTCAATTTTGAGTTTATCTTTGAAAAACGAGAAACTTTGACGTAACGAGATGTTATGACGCATGAACTTATTGGTGTCGACAATGCCGTTGGCTGTGGTATTTCCGTAAGAGAAATAGGTTTGTGCCACTTTTGTACCACCGCTCAATGCAACCGAGTTGTTGAAATTTGAGCCTACGCGGTAGAAGTCGCTAATGTCGTATGGGGTGCGCGACAGTCGGTAGGGCGAGTTGGCCGGGTTGAAGTATTCGTCACCGAGGGCGTCGATGCGTTGTCCCCAGCTGTTCGAACCCATGGTGAAACCGTTTTCAACCGATCCGGTCATTAGACCACCGTATCTGTTTTGCAATTTGGGAAGTTTCAGAGGAGTCTCGAATGTCGTGCTGCTCGATACATCGATACGGATTTGCCCTTCTTTACCTTTTTTGGTGGTAATCATAAGTACACCGTTAGAGGCGGCACTACCGTAAAGCGCTGCGGAGTTTGCTCCTTTCAGCACAGTAATCGATTCGATGTCGTCGGGGTTGAGTTGGGAAAGGGCATCGCTACTTTCTTTCGAACCATCGACCATCATAGTGGCGCCACCAGTCTCCATATCCATTTGTCCGGTTACATTGTTTTGCATGGGTACACCATCGATTACGATAAGCGGCGAGTTGTTACCCAACATAGACGCATTACCCCGTAGAAGGATTTTGGAGGCTCCACCGGCTCCGCCGGAGTTAGGCGTGATGACCAAACCTGCGCTTTTCCCTTGCAACGAGTTGATGAGGTTGGCTTCTTTTGCACGAGTGAGCTCGTCGCCTCCGACGGTTTGTGTCGAGTAGGAAAGGGTTTCTTCTTTACGAGCGATACCCATAGCCGTGACTACGACTTCGTCGAGCAACTTCGTGTTGTCTTGCATCACTATATTGATTTTATTTTGTCCGTTGATGGGGCGTTTGATAGTTTGGTAACCAATGTAGGAAAATTCCAATTCGTTGCTTCCTGCCGGCACTTTGATAGAGTAGTTACCATCGATATCGGTTGCCGTCGCTACACTGGTTCCCGCAACCTTTACGGTGAGGCCGATGAGTGTTTCGCCGGAGGCATCGGTAACGTTACCGGTTATAATTTTCGTGTTGGCACTTTGAGCCGTGGCACTTGCGCTGGCGACATTTCCTTGCGCAGATGCGGCTTTTTTCGACAACATGATGTTGGGGTTCTGTATCGAGTAAGAAACGTCGGTCCCTTTGAACATGATATCGAGTATTTCGCTGACCGTCTTATTTTGAACGTTAAGGTTTACTTTGCGTTTCGTGTCCACTTGGGTGTTGATAACAAACAGACACTGAGCTTCTTTCTCGATTTTTTTCAAAACTTCGTCTATCGGAGTATTTGCCTCGGATAGGGATATGCGTGAATACGCATCGGCACTTGCTTCGAATGCGTAAGCCAGTGCTAAAACTGCAATAATTGCTTTTTTACTTTTTCTATACATACGTGTGTTTTGTGGTATTCAAAAGTTTTGTAACTGAAATAAATAAATTGTTGATTTTAAAATGATAGACAAGAGATGGTGTGCTTTTATGTATTCATAGGCTTTTGGATATTATTTGTGTTTAGAAGTGATTTGTATTGTATTGAGTTCTTTATCCCATTTGAAATCGAAGTTGAAATCGTGTTGAAGAGCCTGCAACGCATGTTGAATGCCATTGTAGCGATAGAACTTACCGGTGTAGCGCTCGGTGCTTTTGATGTCTTTGTCGATACTGATTTTTACACCGAAACATTTTTCAAATCCTTCCATCAATTCGTCGAACGATTTGTCCTTGAAGTAGTAGATGCCGTCTTTCCACAGCTCGGTTTCGAAGGTGCGGATTACCGATTGCTTGAACTCGCCGTCTTTGAATTGAGCCCGGTATCCGGGTTTGAGCATCGCGCTTTTTTCGCCCGACGATATTTTTACAGAACCCTCGATGAGCGAGACCATGAAGTCTTTTTCTTTGAGTGTGGAAGTCACGTAGAATTTGGTTCCCAACACTTTAACTTTTCCGTTAGGCGTATTTACGATAAATGGTTTCCAACGGTTGTGGGCGACTTCGAGATAGGCTTCGCCTTCTATTTCTATATTGCGTTGCATTCCCAAGAACGACGAGGGGTATTTTATCGTGGAACCTGCATTGAGCCATACTTTCGTACCGTCGGGCAGGAGCAGGGTATTGCTGTTACCGGCGGGTACGGTCAATGAATAGAGGGGAACGATGCGATCGCCCATCGTGAGATAGAAACTGCCGAATGCTACCGACAACAATAGTATGACAACGGCGGCAATGCGCAGAAGTTGTGCACGGTAGTGGCGGCGGAAGTCGTATTTGGTCCGCTGTATATTGTCGGTCGATAATAAAATAGCATTGTATATGTTGCGTTCACGACAGAACTCTTTGAGGTTTTCGGGAGAGGCTTTTGTCCACTCCAAAACTTGAATGCGCTCCTCTTCGGTTGCGCAATTTCCGAAATATCTATATAATGTTTTCTTTTCCATACATTATATAAACCGAAAAACAGGGTATATCCCTAGTAATAAAATAAAATTTTTTTGAGAAAAATGAAGTGTGGATTTGTGTTTTTATAGTTTGTTGGTTGATTTTCGTGGTATTTTAGTCGGATTTCGTTACAGCGTGGCTCGGAATTTTTATAAATAGTCTTTTAATTTTTTTCTTAGGACATTCAGGCTTTTTGTGACATGGAATTCTACGCCTTTTACCGAAATCCCGAAGTTTTCGGCAATGGTTTTGTAGGATTTTTGTTCGAGGTATCTTTCGTAAAAGATTTCACGGGTGCGATTAGGGAGTGTTTTGATAGTATCGTTTACTATATTTTCTATTTCGCTGGTGAATAGTTCGGAGGGATCGCATCCTTTCAATGAGGATATATTGAGTTCTATTTCACCTATTATGTGTTTATAGAGCTCGTCGTTTTTTTGTAATAAGTATTTTCTCTCTTCCAGAATATCGATACATCGGTTTCTTATAATTGTAAAGATGTATCCTTTTATATTGGAAGTTTGGAACGTCGCTTTGTCCTTGTTCTCCCAATATTGGATATAGGACTCCATGACTACGTCTTCTGCGTCTTGCATGTTTCCAAGATAGGAATATGCAAACTGGATAAATCCATTTTTAGAACTTCTAAAAATGTTTGTGAAATCACTATCTTCTTGAGTAACTAATGTCATTCAACTTTAAATTAAAATAAAATGTATAGCTTGTCTGAAAAATAGTATGGAGACAATAATCGTGTTAAATATGGTTTTTGTTACATGATATTCAGTTGTTTAGGACTTTATGAGTAATGAGAAATAAAGAAAATCGCAGTGCTAATATACTAATATTATAAGATAAAAAAGAAAACTTACATTCTTTTTTTATAAAAAATTATAGTATTATATAAAGAAAGAAAAGAAGAGAAAAAAGGAGTGGTTACGGGAAAGTTTTCTTACTGAGGTTAATAGAGTAGAAAAGAAAAGGGGAGCAGATTATCTGCTCCCCTTTTCTTTTTAGTTATTTACCAATCCTCCTAACGAGGCCGGCAATCGGGAATCGAATGAATATACTCTGGCAAATTGCCTAATAAAATCGATTGTCGAGGCCGTTGGTTGTAATACTTTTGCGTTTTGTACTCTCGTTGTGTTTTTAGAGGTAGAGATTTTTTTCATAGGCTAATAAAAATTGATGTTTATGTATTATAAACGTCGGTAGCCTTGTAATTATTATCTGTACCTGCTTGTTTTTTTATAATGTCAGTACGATGTTGTTTTCCTCGGCCATTTTTCTCAGGTTGAGAATGGCATAGCGCATCCGACCTAAGGCTGTGTTAATACTGACTTTGGTATGGTCGGCAATTTCTTTGAAGCTCATGTTTTTGTAATAGCGCATGACAAGTACTTCCCTTTGGCTGTGTGGAAGGGCCTTGATAAGTTTGCGAACATCGGTTTCGATCTGGTTTTGTACAATTGTATCTTCGACGGTTCCTTCGCTCAATTCTTTGCGATTAAAGATATCCATGTTTTCATTATCGGTGATAACATAATTATCGGCTTTTTCCTGTCGGAAAAAATCGATAATGAGATTATGGGCGATTCGGGAAATCCATGCAGGGAACTTGCCGTTTTCGGTATAGCGTCCTTGTTTGATAGTCATGATAGCCTTGACGAAAGTTTCCTGAAAGATGTCGTTCGCCAATTCTTTGTCTTTTACAATATAATAAATGTAGTTGAAAGTACGGACTTGATGTCGTTTAAGCAGAACATCAAAAGCTCCATTATTACCTTCGGCATACAACGCAACCAGTTCTTCGTCGGTGCGATCGAATAAATCGTTCATTACTACCTCTCTTTTTTTGATTCAAGCGTAATGTTTTGTCGATAGGCAATCTTTATTTAGAGTGATTCGATAATTATTATTCGTTGCAAATAAAGATGTTTTTTTTCAAATCAGAAAGTAAAAAGGAATTTTTTTCGACCTATCGTTTCATTTTTAACATTATTCTCGTGAACAAAATGGACTCTCTCTCTATTGAGCGTTGGGGTTTAACAGGTAGATAATATTTGTTTTAGGAACACTTGGGTGAAAGTTGAAGGTGTATTGCTGATTTTTATCATAAAAAATAATTACTTTTGCAATTCATGGAAAACTAAAAATAAGTAACTGCTATGAAACCAACTCTTTTTGTATTGGCTGCCGGCATGGGTAGTCGTTATGGAGGACTGAAACAGCTCGACGGTCTTGGTCCTAACGGTGAAACGATTATGGACTATTCGATTTTCGATGCTTTACGCGGAGGATTCGGTAAAGTCGTTTTCGTAATTCGTAAGGATTTCGAGCAAGATTTCAGGGATAAGATTCTTTCTAAATATGAAGGTCATATTCCTTGTGAATTGGTATTCCAATCTATCGACGATTTGCCGGAGGGCTTCACGTGTCCCGAGGGACGTACTAAACCGTGGGGAACTAATCATGCCGTGTTGATGGGTAAAGATGTAATTAAAGAGCCATTTGCCGTTATTAATGCCGATGATTTCTACGGTCGCGAAAGTTTTGCTATTTTGGCCGATTATTTGAAAGGTCTGGAAGGAAAGAAAAATGAGTATTGTATGGTGGGTTATCGCGTGGGAAATACGCTGTCTGAGAGCGGTTCTGTTGCTCGTGGCGTGTGCGAGACCAATGCCGAGAAACATCTTACATCTGTTGTAGAACGTACTCAGATAGAACGTCGCGACGGCAAGGTGATGTTTAAAGAAGGGGATATTTGGACTGCTATCGATGACAATGCTCCTGTTTCGATGAATATGTGGGGATTCACACCCGATTATTTCAAATATTCCGAAGAGTATTTCGTTAAGTTCTTGAAAGAGAATGCAGATAACATTAAAGCTGAGTATTTTATACCTTTGTTGGTAAATGATTTGATTCAAACTGGCAAGGCCTCTGTAACGGTTCTCGATACTCCGTCGAAATGGTTCGGGGTAACTTATGCTGCCGACAGGCAGTCGGTTGTCGACAAAATTCATGCGTTGATTGCTGCCGGTGAATACCCAGAGAAATTGTTCTGAAAGAGTCGATGAAATAGAAATTGAAGGAGAGAGCTTATCGTGTAAAAATCGGGCTCTCTCTTTTTTTGTTATTTTATCCGGCTGGATAGATGGGGGCTTTCGTATGTCGAGGAGAGTTCGGGTATAGTCGATTTGTACCTTAGGTTTGCTGGGGCATTTATTGTCACCTTTTTACCTATTCGTATAAATTGTACTTTTTTGCTGTTTTTAATTCACATTTTATAATTTTCCCGGCCGATAAAATTATCTTTGCTAAGATTTTCGTTGTTGTTACTTATACCAAGCAGTTGCACTCATGAATCCCCGTATATGTTATATTGTCATTTTGTTTTGTTTTTTTGCTTGCCACAGTGACCGATATCAAGAAAAGGCAACACGCTTATATGAATATGGGATTGAAATAGAATCTTTTCAACCCGATTCGGCTGCATATTTATATCGTCGGGCATTGAGCCTTACTAGCCCGAATTCGGATCTATCGGTTGAGTTGCGTTTGCGTCTCGGAAACTTACTGCGTACGCATCATCTGTACAATAGAGCGTTAGAAGAGCACACTATCGCCTTGAAAGAATGTATGGCGAGTGATTCGACGAAATATACGGCTCGAGCTTTACGGGAAGTAGGGAAAGATTATCTGTATAAGAACAGTCCCGACAGTGCACTCGGATACATTAAAGAAGCTTTGTCGTTATCGGAAGCTGCTTCGGACACTTTGGAAATGACAGCCGCTCATAACAATCTGTCGGTCGTTTACGGAGAACTCAAAGATCTCGAACAGGCTACAAAGCATGCGTATAGAGCTATTTCTCTGTCTAAGGATAGTACTTTGATATATCGAACGTATTCTGCCATAGGTAAGATGTTTTTATTATCTGGACAGTATGATTCTGCATATCATTATAGCCGGCAAGGAAGTTTAAGCCCCAATATTTATACAAGGGCCAATAGCTATAAGCAGCTTTGCGAAGTTGCTCTCGAAACAAAAAACGGTGCACTCTATGAAGAATGTGTAAATTTATTGAATCTTGCTAATGATTCTATTGAAAAAATTAATCGTACCGAGTCAATGGGAGAGACAGAATATCAATATGATTTGGAGCAGATTCTTTATACCGAGAAAACTCGATATTATCGTTGGATTGCCGTAGTTATTATTGGAGCTTTGCTTATCTTATTTCTGTATATTCAAAAAAGAAGGTCAAGAGATAAAGCGTGGAAAGCTCAGGTGGAGGCGTTGCGTCAAAAGATAGAAACGGCTCACGAGTGCGATGGGGGTAATATAAAGGAGAATATGGGCGAATCGAATGTCGTCACCCGGCAGGTCGATAACGAGCGAAAAGAACTACAATCACTCATCGATAAAAAGGGAGATGTATGTGCTTTATCTTTCATGCGAACCAAAGCATACAAAAATATGAAATCGATGATAGAGGCGAAATCGGAATCGGTATTGAGTATTGATGAACGACAGATGGTCTCGCAGTCTATACACAAAGCTTTTAATGAATATATCGATGCTTTGAAAAAACATACTAAATTAACGCAAGATGAGGCGGTTTTATGTTGTTTGGTCAAGTGCGGACTTAATACCAAAGAATGTGCTGTTTGCAAAGGAGTAAGTCTGAATGCTATCCGTACTCAGAAAAGTCGGATTAAAAGTAAATTAATGTAAAAATATCGGTTGGAACTATTTGATGTGTAAATTGTTGATAATTAGTGTTTAACAGATATTGTTTGTAATATTCTATTTGAAAATATTTGATTATCAATACAATATAGTGGCTTAATTGTAACGTCGATTATTTTTAATAAAGAATTATCGGCGTTACTTTTGTTTAAAACTTATTCCTTCATTATCATAGAGAACACTTCCTAATTATAAAATCATATTATTGCTTATGAAAAAAATTACATCAATCTGTTTGACTATCTTCTTAGGTGTCAACATTGTTTCGGCTTATGCTGCTCGTGGCGAGCAACTCGCTATTTTATCGGAAGATTTTTCGGCTTTTACCGAAGGAACCGAATCCACGCCTGCCGAGAGTGAACTTTCGACAGGAAATGCAATGATTCCTATGGAGTTCACGCACGGCATACAGTGGAAAGGACGAGGTATTCATCAAGCCGGAGGAGTTTGCGCTGTACTCTCTTATGATGACTATACATATGGGGAGACACAGGGGTGGATTCAAACGCCGTATACCGATGTACGTTTGGACAATGGTAACTTCATACTTCGATTCCGAGCACGTTCGATTACCCAAGCGAAGGACTCGCTTATCCTTTATTTGCAAGATCAATACAGTAACAACTACTATACGAGTGAGAAATGCACCATCACCGACCAATGGCAAACGATCGAAGTCCCTTTTCAGCACAATTTCGGTATGGGGAGTCGCTTGGCCTATGTACAAATCGGGGCATACAACGATTCGTGGCTGATAGACGATATTGAAATCATACAAGACGTGTACGATATTTGCTCACCCCACGCGATCTCACCCAAAGATGTAACATTCGAGCATTTTACCGCTCGATGGGATGCCGTGTGGTCGGCAACCTCTTATCTTACGTCTGCTTATTATTATGCCGATGAAGAGAAAACACAGCGTGTATATATTGCAGAGAATATCGAAACGACGGAATGTGAATGTCAAGTTACCGGTATGGAAAAAGGAAAAACTTATTTCTTCACGGTAAAAGCCAAGAATGACAAATACACTTCTGTTGAATCGAACGAGGTACAAGTGTATGTCCCCATTCGTACTATGCCAGTGCCCGAATTAGCCGATCCGACCGATATAACCGATATAGGATATACTGCTCGATGGTATCCTGTTGAGCGTGCAATGGGATATGCCGTGCGCCACTTTTTGAAACATACAGCCCGATCCGATGAAGAATACACGCTGGTGCACGAGGATTTAGAAACGATCACGGAGGGAACATTTGAATGGCCCGGTTACTTTTATGATTATGACCTTAATAAATATAGCAAAGTGCCCGGTTGGGGTGTCAATATGGGTTGTACGGTTAAAGGAATGATAGGTATCGATAATTACTACCGTGATTTTGAGGAAGGAAAAATCACGTCTCCCGAATTTGATTTGTCTCGTAACGATGGCAAATACACGGTGCAACTGAATGTGTATGCGATTCATGCTGGCGATACTGTCTATGTGGATAGTTATTGTGAAGGTGAAAAAGAACATCGCGAGTATCTGATGAAAACCGTGGGAGAGCATTCTTTTTCCGTAGATTTTACTAATGGGTCGGCTCAAACTCATTTTACCGTTACTTTCTCGGGAACGGATAAAATGTTTATCGATGATATTTTCGTAAAGCAAATTCTAAGAGCCGGAGAGAGTTATACTTCTGCATTGGCATCGTTCGAAGTGGAAGGTATCGATAACACCTCGTACACCTTTACCGACCTTACGGGTTCTGAAAGCGATGAATATCTTTATTCTGTAGCTTCTTGGTCCTATTCGTTAGATGAAGAAGGAATTTGGGGACCCAACGTATATTCGGAGTATTCAGAACCTCAAATCGTGCGACTCTCTTCCTCCATCGAAAATGTTGATGGTATAGATTCTGATAAAGTTTATGCTCATAACGGAATCTTATATGTAGGGGTTGCCCGAGATGCTCTTGTCCGAATATATACTATCGAGGGTAAGTTGATACTTAGTAGACAAATTACAATAGGCAAACATGAACTGGATTTACCGATACACGGATTTTACCTTGTATATATAAATGATCATTGTTATAAAGTGAGTTTGTAGGGGACTTTGAACCGGAAAGTCGGTATTCAAGTCAGTTAAGCATAATCCAGTTATGACAACTTTCTATCAATCGGTATCTATCTATTTGTCGGATAGATACCGATTTTCATTCTGAGAAATGAATGGAAGTTGTTTCTGTATTCGATTTACATGAGTGATTGACAAAAGCCCAAGATTGGCAAGGCGAGAGAAAGAAAAGTAAACAAGTTCACTTTGTCTTTCTCTTGCCTTGCATTATCTTTGCACTTCATTTAATTTTTGTAAGATTGTATGATATGAACTCAATGCAATTACTCCCTTATAAACAGCAGGTTAGTTCTTTGTTAAGACTGGGTTTACCGATTGTCGTAGGACAGTTGGGTATGATTATATTGGGGTTGGCCGATACGATAATGATCGGGCATCATAGTACGGAGGAGTTGGCTGCGGCTGCGTTCGTGAATAATGTATTCAATCTGGCAATCATCTTTGCGACCGGTTTTTCTTATGGATTGACTCCTCTAATCGGTATGTTGCAGGGTGGGGGAAACACACAAGGGATAGGACGAGTATTTCGTAATGCTTTGGCTGCTAATGCATCGGTTGCAGTATTGTTGACTGCTGTAATGTATACGGTCTATTGCTTTGTCGATAAGTTGGGACAGCCAGAGGAATTGTTGCCTCACATACGTCCGTATTTTGTTTTGCAATTGATTTCTTTATTGTTTATCATG
>UMGY01040198.1_pt1 | contig 11638 bp, 8 predicted proteins | sample 1965391 | NCBI WGS metagenome assembly UMGY01 (sample SAMEA4836084, study PRJEB28245) | human gut metagenome | biome: gut microbiome; material: fecal sample | place: Denmark | collected 2008 | reverse complement strand
CAGTATATGTGGGCACTTCCCGGCATGTACCTCGGTATCCTGCTCGATCTCTATTGGCTGAAAGTCAAGAAGTGGAAGGTGTGGAAACTCTTCGGCATTGCCTTCATCGGTATCGCACTCTATGGCATGCTGATGTACTTCACGCTTGACATAAACGTCAATATCGAGCAGTACCGCTTTGCCATCTTTTTGCGAGGATTTGCGTATGCCATCCTTGCCCCGACATTGATGTGGGCTTTAGACGAATCAGTGCCAAGTCTTGAGCAGTTCTTCATGGGCTTGTTCGTGTTCAACATCCTCCACATGTATCTGGCAGGAGCGGCAGGTTATGGCATTTATACCACTATCTTCTCGCACTTTATGAACGACAACATGATGAGCTACGGACAGCAACTCACTCTCACGCATTTGGATATGGCGCACTTCAACCTCGGCGAATACGTTGGCCGCGACTTCCTGCACTCCATGATGATGGTGGCAATGAAGCAGGTCTATGGCTATGTTATCTGGTTCGCTTTAGGCCTTGCCGCCCTCTTCCTGCTGTGCGACATTCCTGCTGTCCGTACAAATATCCGCAAAGTTCCCCGCTGGCCGGTTTATGCCATCGAGTATCTTGCGAGAAGGAAGTAAAGGCGCCGGCAAAGCAGAAGATTTCATCGGCAGTGATATTACAGCTCTGCGCATCTGTTTCTGGGTAAACAGTGACATCCGTATCACGGCATCCGGCACTACCCGTACCGAGGGACTTGCGCTGAAGGGAGGCTTTCTTTTCTCCAAAAATGACCGGTATTGATTCGGGACAGACGGGCATCATCGTCAATCTGGCCGGTAGTGAGCGTGGAGTGGATGATGGAGAAGGAGGTGGAGGCATTACTGAAGGAGCGTCTCAGTACCCGTGGCTTTACGTTTACCAACATACAGTCGTCCGTGAAACCCAACGATGTGCTGCAAGCTGCCATTGTCTACCGGTGGAAATACGTTACCATTCTTGAAGTTGCAATGACAAGCTCATGAGAACTCATTGGCAACTTGATTCTTTGGGGAAGGTACTGATTGTGTACGCGGGTACTCACAAATAAATCAAGCGGTAAGCCATCTATCTTTTTCTTTGCTAAGATTTATTCGTCCGATACTTGTTGAATTATCGTCCGACAGCTGTTGCAGATTCGTCCGACAACTGTCGGACGATAATTCAACGGCTGTCGGACGAATAAGTTTTAGTAAGCAAGAATTTAAAATGCAGTATTGCAGGAATTGTTGCTTAAATAGGGAATGTAGTAAATGGGAGACTGGCAATATAGACTACCGATTGGGAGCTCGCAGGCGAAGGCTGTCGGGGGTCATTGAAGCTATGAGGTCACTGTTGAAAAGGAGAACACTTTCTTTGCCGGCACGGCTTCCTGTATTTTTTACGTCCACAGTGAAGATAAGCTCGTCATCGGCTGTGAAGTCTGCCTTGTTTACTTTCAGATTGCTATAGCTGAAGCAGGTATAGCTTAGTCCGTATCCAAAAGCCCATTGCACGGATACAACCGCGTCATAGTCGTAGGCCCCTTCCATTTTTTCCACTTCCTCGCTCACCTTGTAGTTGTAGTTGATGAGTGAGTTGATTTCTTTCGGATAGGTGAAGGGCAGCTTTCCACTGAAGTTTTCATCACCGCTGAGCAGGTTGGCAAGGGTGTCTCCTCCGTAGTTTCCCGGCAGAATGATGTCTACTACGGCCTTTGCCATCGGCTCTATTTCATTGATGAGGCGGGGACGGCCTTCATTCAGTATAAGGATGACGGGTTTTCCCGTAGCAGACAGTGCTTTTACTAAATCGAGCTGATTGCGCGAGAGGGTCAGGTCAGTCAGGTTGCCGGGAGTTTCACAATAAGAATTTTCACCGATGCAGGCGATGATGTAATCGACTTCTGTGGCTGCTTTCACGGCTTTTTCGATTTCCGGCTTGTTTTCGGCCCAATAAGCCCCTTTTTCATTGTAGGTGACGCCGGGTGGCGTCATTAATGCGGCTTATGGGTACTTCGCCTTCGTGTACAAGTTCTTTCAGCAGTGTACAGAAATCCCATTCATAAGGTTCCATAGCCATGTCGATACCTGCGTTGATGGCGATTTTGATGGCTTCTTTCTTGTCGGCTGCCACTTTTTCGCGGCGCCAGAGGTTGTTGATGTCAGCCCAGTCCGTGACAAGTACTCCATCCCAGTTCAGTTCTTCTTTCAGCCATTGGGTCAAGAGTTCGTAATTGGCGTGTACGGGCAATCCGTTGACAGAACACGAATTTGCCGACGGATAATGCTCCTGCTTTTACACAAGCCAGGAAAGGAGCAAAGTGTTTCTCACGAAGGTCTTGAGCCGAGATGTATACCGGTGTACGGTCTTTTCCGGTGAAGGGGACGCTGTAGCCCATATAATGCTTTAGTGATACGGCAATATTTTGTTTGCCGATATGGTTCGGGTCTTCTCCTTGGAAGCCGAGTACGGCAGCCCGCCCCATTTCTGCATTGACGTAGCAGTCTTCGCCATAATTCTCCCATATGCGTGGCCAGCGGGGATCGCGTCCCAGGTCGATGGTGGGAGAATAAGTCCACGGGCAGCTGCCGGCTTTGGTTTCATAGGCAGTAATACGTGCGGCTTCACGGGTCAGGTTGCGGTTGAAGGAAGCAGCCACATTGATGTTTTGAGGAAAGAGCGTTCCACCCATTGTGTAGGTTGTCCCGTGATTTTGGTCCAGTCCATAGATGCAGGGTATGCCAATTTCTCTCATGGCCTATTTTCTCTTCAAGGGTCATTTTTTTCAGTAGGGCTTCCACTTTCTGCTCTATTTTTTTGTCTTGTGGAATGGCTGGGGCAGTTGCTTGCTGCGCCATTGTTGGCAGGAGAAACATGCTTGCCAACAAGAAAGATTTTATTCTATTCATGGTAGTGTGTATTTGGGTTCAACAATCATTTGGATGTTTTGGTATTCTTCTTCATCAACCAGTGTTGTTTCAGCCACTCGCGTACCGGTTCGTCATACAGTTTGAGGCAAGCGTATGCAATGGCAATGGAGAGTACAAAGACGGATACGGCAATGAACAAGTGCATTCCTGCCGGTGCGTCGGGGTTATTCCGTGCCCAGGCTATCTGCATGTATATCAGCGGGAAGTGTGTGATGTACAGCGGATAGGATAGTTCGCCCAGGAATTTGCAGAGGGCTACGGAACGCTTGCCCGTGACGTTGCTGCCTGCTCCCATAGCCACTATCAGCGGAAAGAGGGCGAGCACGCTTACGGCTTCGTAGACGCCGTTCATCCATTGGCTGGTCTCGCCTCCGATGCGCGGCATCACGAGGATAACAGTCACCAGCAGGGAACACCAGTAGAATCCTCTCTTCACCTTCACCTGCTTGCCTATGCGAGACAACAGCAGACCCATGAAGAAGGGATAGAGCAGGCGTGAAATGCCTATATAGAGCTGGCCGGGTGTCAGGCTCCAGCCGCCGATGAGGGTGTAGGCGGCTTCTCCCCGCGATGAAAGAAGCCCAAAGGTATCTATGTTGAGCGTGACGTCGAGCGTAAGGCAGGCAGAGAGTCCGACGAATATGCCCAGTGCCAGTTTGGAGAAGCGGCGGATGAATAGGGCATAGAGCACATTGGCAATATATTCCCACATCAGCGACCAGGTGGGGCCGTTCAACGCGTTTGTCTCCCACCAGCCCCGGATGTCCCATGAAGTGGGGGTGGGGAACATAAGGCAGCCCAGGAGTGTCATCAGCAGCACGTTCCACCACGGTGTCTGCATCACCATCGGGAAGGCGGAGCAGGTACTGAAGTAGAATAGGGAGGCGCCGAGGAGTGTACCCATAATCACCATGGGGTGCAGGCGTACCAAGCGTCGCTTGAAGAAGTCCCACGTTGTCATACGGTCCCAGCGGTCGTCGTAGGCATAACCGATGACGAAGCCGGAGAGTACGAAGAAGAAGTCCACGGCCAAGTAGCCGTGGTTCAAAATCTGGTGGGCAGGCCCTGCGGAATAGGTTTCAAAAAGATGGAAAGCTACCACGATTATTGCGGCTACGCCGCGAAGCCCGTCCAGTATTTCGTAACGCGGCTTGGATGCTAAATAAGTTGTTGTCTTCATTGGAATTATGTTTGTTGTTAGATTAATATTCTTCTAAAATGCGGACGTGTCATGACTCACCACAGATTACACAGATTATTTTAGGAGCTCTGATAATCAAGAACTTTTATCGGTGTTAATCTGTGTAATCTGTGGTGAGTGTGTATTTTGACATATCCTCAGACAATCCGGATTCCCGGTATAACTTTATTTCGCGGGCAAAGTTAGTCTGCAATTTCTCCGGGCATTTCTCTTATTGTTTATTAGGATTGTCTTATATTTGCATTTACTCCCCTTCAGGGAGATATTTTACCCAAATTATGAATGATAATGCAGTGCCTCGGCCGGAAAACACTTCTTTTACCTTCGACGATGTATGCCTGGCTCCCGGCGAGCAGATAGGTCTGCATGAGCAGGCAACGTGGGAGTTGTCGTATATCATCGTAGGCTCCGGCATGCGGCTGATAGGTGACCGTACTGAACCTTTCGGGAGTGGGGAAGTAGTGATAGTTCCTCCGGAGATACCGCATTGCTGGTATTTCGAGAATGATGTGACAGATGCGCAGGGGCGTATTGCCAATATCACGATAACTTTCGGCCGGGAATTTCTTGACAACTGCTGTGTTGCTTTCCCTGAGCAGCTGGAATGTACGGAGAAGCTGAAACGGAAAAGGGATGCCGTGAAGTTCGGGAAGGAAAAGTCGGCGGCTATTGCTTCCGTCCTCGAGGAGATGCGTCCTTTGGGGAGGGCTGAACGCATCCCGCTGATGATAAAACTGCTGCTTATTCTTGCCGGGAGCGAGGAAGAGAGTGTGGTAGGGCGGTATCAGAAGATGGACCCGGAACGGGAGCGAATGAATAGGATACAAGTCTACGTCGTTTGTAACGCCAAGCGGGATATTACGCTGGATGACGTTGCCCGCCACGTGGGGATGAACCGCACTTCTTTCTGTATCTTTTTCAAGAAAGTCTCGGGGAAGACTTTCGTCACTTATCTCAATGAATACCGCATTGAGCTTGCCTGCCGGCTGCTGAAACAACAAAAGGTATCCGTAGCAGAAATCTGCTATCAGGTGGGATTCAACAATGTTCCTTATTTCAACCGGGTTTTCAAGAAGATGAAGGGCGTTTCGCCGAGTGAATATGTCTTTTTGTAAGGGAAAAGGGGAAGATACGAAAGGTGTGGGCATAAAAAAAGGAGTACCGCTGTACTCCAACCTTTGTTAACCTTAAATCTAATACTATGAAAAACACATTGCAAAGGTACGAACTTTTTGCTTATCTCCAAATAAAGCAAATAAAAAAGGCTGTTTTATAACATGTTTTAGGAAAATACGTCTCTTTGTTAAGGCTTGCTAAGGTTTTGAAGCCTCTACGCAGCTGTTTTCTAAAAAAGAATTATCTTTGTCACATTAAGTTTTGGGCCTTACTTGACGATTTTCTGCTCTCTTGGCTCAAAATCCTGGAAATTAAAAATTAAAGACTTGTATGCACGAAGATATTGTCCTTACCCCGATGATGAAACAGTTCCTCGACTTGAAGGCAAAGCATCCCGATGCTGTCATGCTGTTTCGTTGTGGTGACTTCTATGAAACCTATTCCACCGATGCCGTCGTCGCGTCCGAAATCCTCGGTATTACCTTGACCAAACGTGCCAACGGCAAGGGGAAAACCATCGAAATGGCGGGCTTTCCGCATCATGCACTCGACACCTATCTGCCCAAGCTGATACGTGCCGGCAAGCGCGTGGCCATCTGCGACCAGTTGGAGGACCCGAAGTTGACAAAGAAACTCGTAAAGCGGGGCATCACGGAGCTGGTGACGCCGGGAGTCTCCATCAACGACAATGTGCTGAACTACCGGGAGAACAACTTTCTGGCTGCCGTACACTTCGGCAAGGGTGCCTGCGGTGTGGCTTTCCTGGACATATCTACGGGCGAATTTCTGACGGCGGAAGGCCCTTTCGACTATGTGGACAAGTTGCTGAACAACTTTGCCCCCAAAGAGGTGCTTTTCGAGCGTGGCAAGCGGTTGATGTTCGAAGGGAACTTCGGCAGCAAGTTCTTCACTTTCGAGCTGGACGACTGGGTGTTTACCGAGACTTCCGCCCGCGAGAAGCTGCTGAAGCATTTCGAGGTGAAGAACCTGAAAGGTTTCGGTGTGGAGCATCTCAAGAACGGTATCATCGCTTCGGGAGCTATCCTGCAATACCTCATCATGACGCAGCATACGCAGATAGGGCATGTCACTTCGCTGGCACGCATCGAGGAGGATAAGTACGTCCGTCTGGATAAGTTCACAGTGCGCAGCCTGGAGCTGATGGGGTCGATGAACGACGGCGGTAGCAGTCTGCTGAATGTGATAGACAAGACCATCAGCCCGATGGGTGCCCGCCTGCTGAAACGCTGGCTGGTATTCCCGTTGAAGGACGTGCAGCCGATTAACGAACGGCTGAATGTAGTGGAATACTTCTTCCGCCAGCCCGATTTCAAGGAGTTGATAGAGGAGCAACTGCATTTGATAGGTGACTTGGAGCGCATCATCTCCAAAGTGGCGGTAGGCCGTGTCTCTCCGCGTGAGGTAGTGGCGCTGAAGGTGGCTTTGCAGGCGATAGAACCCATCAAAGCGGCTTGCATGGATGCCGATAATGCCAGCTTGAATCATATAGGCGAGCAGTTGAACATCTGCCAGTCCATCCGCGACCGCATAGACCGGGAGATAGACAATGACTCGCCGTTGCTGATTAATAAGGGCGGTGTCATCAAGTCCGGTGTTAGTGCCGAGTTGGACGAGTTGCGCCAGATAGCCTACTCCGGTAAGGATTATCTGTTGCAGATACAGCAGCGCGAGAGTGAGCTGACGGAGATTCCCAGCTTGAAGATAGGCTACAACAATGTCTTCGGTTATTACATCGAAGTGCGCAACACGCATAAGGACAAAGTGCCGGCAGAGTGGATACGCAAGCAGACCCTTGCCAATGCCGAACGCTACATTACCCAGGAATTGAAGGAGTACGAGGAGAAGATTCTCGGTGCGGAGGACAAGATACTGGTACTGGAAACACAACTCTATGCAGAATTGGTGCAATCATTGAGCGAGTTCATCCCCGCCATTCAAATCAATGCGAACCAGATAGCGCGTCTGGACTGCCTGCTCTCCTTTGCCACGGCAGCGCGCGAGAACAACTATATACGCCCCGTCATTGCCGACGACGACGTACTGGAAATCCGCCAGGGGCGCCACCCGGTGATTGAGAAGCAACTCCCCATCGGCGAGAAGTATATTGCCAATGATGTGATGCTGGATAGCCAGACGCAGCAGATTATCATCATTACGGGTCCCAACATGGCGGGTAAGTCTGCTTTGCTGAGGCAGACGGCGCTGATTACGCTGCTGGCTCAAATCGGCAGTTTTGTGCCTGCGGAGAGTGCCCATATCGGGTTGGTGGATAAGATATTCACCCGTGTGGGTGCCAGCGATAATATTTCCGTGGGCGAGTCTACCTTTATGGTGGAGATGAACGAGGCGGCGGATATCCTGAACAACCTTTCTCCCCGCAGCCTGGTGCTGTTCGACGAGCTGGGGCGCGGTACTTCTACATATGATGGTATTTCCATCGCCTGGGCGATTGTGGAGCATATACACGAGCATCCCAAGGCAAAAGCCCGAACCTTGTTTGCCACGCACTACCATGAGCTGAATGAGATGGAGAAGAGCTTCAAGCGTATAAAGAACTACAACGTTTCGGTGAAGGAGATAGATAACAAAGTCATCTTCTTGCGCAAATTGGAGCGCGGCGGTAGCGAACACTCTTTCGGTATTCATGTAGCCAAAATGGCAGGTATGCCCAAAAGCATCGTGAAGCGTGCCAACGACATACTGAGACAATTGGAAACGGACAATCGCCAGCAGGGAATCTCCAACAAGCCGATGGCAGAAGTAGGAGAGACGCGCGGCGGCATGCAGCTCAGCTTCTTTCAGCTCGACGACCCGGTGCTGTGCCAGATACGCGATGAGATACTGAATCTGGATGTGAATAACCTGACGCCGCTGGAGGCACTGAACAAGCTGAATGATATAAAGAGGATAGTGAAAGGGAAATAACCGGATAGGGGTGTGTCAAAATTCACCACAGATTACACGGATTAACACAGAATGAGCTTAATCTACTGATAATCAAAGATGCTTATCTGTGTAAATCTGTGTAATCGGTGGTGAATACCAGTTTCGACACATCCTCATCCGGATTGTTTCAAAACACGGCTGGTTTCTTATAGTTTGACTTTTCCCTCCAACCGTATATCTTCCGATGAAGCCCCTATCAGCAGCTTCACCGTTCCGGGTTCTACAACGAACATCTGCTTTTCTTCGTTCCAATAGCCGAGCTCCTCCTTGGGAACGGTAAGCGTCACTTCCCGGCTTTCACCAGCCTTGATGGGGATACGCTTGAAGGCGCGCAACTGCTTGGAGGGACGTTCCACTTTGGAGTCCGGATAGCTGGCATAGAGCTGCACAACTTCTTCCCCGTCGCGTCCGCTTGTATTCTTCACTGATACCGTCACGCGGATGTTCTTCTTGTCTTGCTTGACGGATTCAATCTTCTCGTATGCAAAGTCGGAATAGCTCAGACCATAGCCGAAAGGATAGAGCACCGGGCCCTGGTGGTACATATACGTGCGTCCGTTGCGGATGTCGTAGTCCATTATGTCGGGTAGGTCAGTGATGTCTTTCACCCACGTCTGTACGGTACGTCCGGCTGGATTCACCTTGCCGAAGAGTACGTCGGCCAGTCCGTTGCCCTGCTCCTGACTGCAGTGGGTGATGTGGACGATGGCAGGCACGTGCTCCTGGCTCCAGTTGATGGTGTAGGGGAAGCTGCTGACGAGCACCAGTATGGTATTGGGATTGGCCTTGAGCACCAGCTTCACCAAGTCTTCATCGGGCAGCATCAGCGATTTGCGGTCCACGGCTTCGCGGCCGTCACTGGGGACGGGAGAGAACTTCCAGTCCGCACGCGTGCCGTAAGGATGGTTTCCTACACACACGATGGCAACGTCGGCGGCTGCAGCAGCCTTTTCTGCCTGGCCCATGCGGTTGTCTTCTGCGTGGATGATTTCGGTTCCTTCTTTCACAGCATTGCATATGCCACTCAGAATCGTTGTTTCGTAAGGCGGGGTACCACTATACCAATCTTGCACGATTTTGTCCGAATACGGGCCTATAACGGCTATTTTACGCAGCTTTCCGGCATCGAGTGGCAGGAGTTTTTTGTTTTTCAATAACACCACGGACTTGGCGGTGACTTCCCGTGCCAGCCTGCGGGCTTCTGCTGTCATGAAAGGCGGTGTCTCCGTACTGTTCTTTCCGATAGAGAGATAAGGGTTACGGGAGTTGTCCCCGTCCAGCAAGCCGAGCTTGAGGGCGACGAAGATGTTCCCGCGGATAGCCTTGTCGATGTCGACTTCGGTCAGTAATCCCTTTTCCAGAGCTTCCTTGACGTAAGGAACGTATGCGTCGAGAAATTGTCCTGTGGTGGCTTTTACTACGGCAGCAGCACCCTCCGCAAAGCTCGGAAAACTCTTGTGCGCTTCAATCAGCAGTTTCAAGGCACCGCCGTCCGTACAGATGATACCGTTGTTGCCCCACTGCTTGCGGGTAATCTCTTCGAGGCAGGGATGGATGGACATGGGGATGCCGTTCCAACTGTTGTAGGCGGCCATGAAGGCACGGCTGCCTCCCTCAGTGATGCCTTTATAGAAAGGATAAGCATAGTATTCATGGAACAAGCGCGTGTCGAAGTCGGAGGAAGTGCTGTCCCGTCCGTCTTCGTTACTATTAGCAAGGAAGTGTTTCATCAGAGAGGCAATTTTCCAGTAGCGGGGATGATTGCCTTGCAGGCCGCGTACGCTGGCAATGGTGAGTTGGGCGGTGAGGAAAGCATCTTCTCCGAAACTCTCCTCGGTACGTCCCCAGCGCGGGTCGCGGGCAAGGTCGGCATTCGGAGCGCGCATCACGAGGGCATGACGCTTGTTACTGGTGGTCTGCATGTAGTAGCGGGCTTCTTCAGCGGCTTGTTCCGCTACTTTCTGCACCAAATCGGTGTCCCATGTGGAGCCCAGACCGTAGGACTGGGGGAATATGGTGGTGGGGCAGTCGGTAGGGACTACTTTCCCGTCTTCCGTTCTTTGGCGTCCGCCCCACATGGCAGGCCCGCCGAGGGTCAGCCCGTGCAGTCCTTCGTAGTGTCCGCAACGGGGAATGTTGAGGCGGGGGACACCGAGGTCGGTGGAAAGAAGGTTTATCTTTTCATCCAATGTCAGGATGGAAAGAAGATGTTCCACGCGCTGTTCGTCGGTGAGCGTGGTATCTTGAAAGGCTTGTGTGTGTTGTGCGCTTGCCTGTAAGCCGAATAGCAGGGGCAAGGCGAGGAACAATAACTTGTTTCGCATGGGGTATTAGGGTTTAATGTGTTTGATATACCGGTTATGGGATTGATATCCGTTGTAACTGTCCGTCCTGCGGCAGGCAGAGCAATCCTTTAGCTTTCTTTTCGTCTGCCAGATACTTCTTCCACGTAATCTTGTCCCATTTCATCTGGTCTGTACATTGTGCCACGGGGATATGGGGGATGGCCGAACCGTCCTTTACAAGAATGACGATGGGCAGGACGCCGCACTCGATATGGTTCCATCCCGGAGCATACACCTTTCCGGTCTGGTAGTCTATCCATTTCTGCCGTCCGGGGAGGTAGACATCCCGTCCGCTGCCCTCTTCGAGCATGGGTGCCACGAGGAGGTTGGAGCCGAACATGTACTCGTCCTCTACCAGCCATGCACCCGGGTCGTCGGGATACTCCAGCAACAGGGCGCGGAGCATCGGCCAGCCGTTCTCGGTGCACTCTTTGGATTGTGCGTATACATAGGGCATCAGTTTGTACTTCAGCTCGGCGCAACGGCGGAAATAGTCTGTGAACTCTTTCCCGTAGTACCACGGCTCAGTGGGAGGTGCTCCGTGCACGCGGCTGTGGCTGGTGAGGAAGCCGAAGGGCAGCCAGCGGCGGTAGAGGCTTTCGGGGCTTTGGGTCACGAAGCCGCCTATGTCATTGCTCCAGAAGCAGAACCCGCTCAATCCGATGGAGAGACCGCTGCGGACGGTTCCCTCGAAACCGGTTTCGGTGGTGGCGGCATCACCGCCCCAGTGCAGCGGGTAGCGTTGTGAGCCTGCCCATGCAGAGCGTGCCCAGATGATGTTTTCGCCGTGCAGCTTCTTGATGATGTCGGCCACGGTTTTGTTGTAGCGCAGCGGGTAGAGGTTGTGTTCGTATAGTCCGCTGCGGCCGTTGGCATAGATGGCATCCAGTGGGGCACCTTCGCCGAAGTCTACTTTGATGGCGCCTACACCCATTTCAATCAGATTGCCGAGCTTCTCTTGATACCACTGTACGGTTTCGGGGTTGGTGAAGTCCAGCACCACGTCCTCGTAAGGGAGCTGTCCCTTGCCGTTGCGTACGTACAGACCGCGTTCCACCAGCTCGGGGAA
>UMGY01013633.1_pt1 | contig 11656 bp, 13 predicted proteins | sample 1965391 | NCBI WGS metagenome assembly UMGY01 (sample SAMEA4836084, study PRJEB28245) | human gut metagenome | biome: gut microbiome; material: fecal sample | place: Denmark | collected 2008 | reverse complement strand
TTGTAGTCGATGATCGCGTCGATCTCCTCGTCTGTCATGCCCTGATATGTCTCGGCCTTGAGAAGCGCGTTAAGGTCGATGTCTGCCATGGTGCCTCCTTTATAGGTTGTCGTAGATACTCACGCGGCCGATTTCCTCCGGTTTGCTCCAGACGGTCACGCCACGAATAAGTATATCCTTGATCGCGCCCTGTGCGGACTCGAGGGCGTTTCCGTTGCCGCTGTACCATACCTCGGCGCACTTCCAGTACGTGAAATGGCGCATGACCTGCATGCGCTCCATACTGAACTCCCGCATGAGTGCATATCCGAAGCGGGCGAATGCCGAGGCCGCGTTCATGATGTCGCATTCGCGTTGCGTGACGACCTGGGCGAACAGGGCGCGGGGTGCGGTCGCGCTCGACTGCCCGTTCGCGCCCGCGCCGAACTGCGCGGGGGCCGCGACTCCCGCCTGGTTGAGTCCGGCCGAGATCGCGTCTATCGCGGTCGCGTAGGCGCGGTTCGCGTTCGCGTCCCCGGTGGCCTTGGTGTTTGCCGCGTTCGCGCGCGTGATGGCCGCGTTGTTGTTCGCGACCTTGGTGCTCGCCTCGTTGCGGAGCGTGGTCGCGGAGTTGCTCGCGTTGTTCTGGACGCCCCAGACCTCTGCGGTGTAGTTCGCGGCGTTCAACGTCTTCTGGAGCGCATTTGTCTGCGCGACGGTGACGGCTGCTCTGTTGCTGGATTGCGAAATCGCCGCTGCCGCGTTAGCCGACGGGATAGAGACGGCAAGGTCGGTCACACCTCCGATTGCGGCACTCGCGGCGCCTGCGGAGCCCCCGGTGAGGCCTCCCGTCACGACGGCCCCGGCAGTGTTCGCGATCGCGGCCGCGTTGTTGTTCGCCGTGGTGATCGCGACGACTTCGTTCTGCAGTCCCGTCATCGCGGTAGACGCCGCGTTGTCGGCATTGCAGTCGGCGCTGAGTTTCTTGTTCGATGCGCTTGCTCCCGTGAGGGCCCAGTCGTTCGAGTTCTTCGTGACTGCCGTGTTCGCGGCCGTGTTGACCGCGTTGTTGTCGATGACGTTCTGGGCCGAGTTGTTCGCGTTCGCGTACGCGGTGGCGTTGGACGCGAGCGACGACGCGAGCGCGTTGTCTGCCGCGAGTCTCGCGTGCGCGCGGTCGTATACGGTCGTGTACGCCGCCCGGCTCGCGGCGCCCTGTGTCACCTGCATCACGGGGAGGTTCCAGCTCTTTAGGTACTCTCCCCATGCCCCGCCGTAGCTGTACGTGCGGCCCTCGATTGTCTGGAACGTGAGCGAATCGGTCGCGCCGGCGATACCGAGCAGTCGCGCGTCGATGGATATGTAGGGCATGACGAGGTTCACGGCGCTCGCGAGCCGGATGCCGTTTGCGCCCAGATCCTCGATGCGCACCGTGGAGGTCCGCCCGCGCTCGTCACCGATGCGGATTGCGGCATAAGGGTATGTATAGAGTTTCGCGAACCCTGCGGCTTGCGCGGGGTATCCAAAATCGGCCACGCCGGGCTGCATGAACGTCTCGATTTTCTGAACGGCGTTAAGGATAGTCACCGATACACCCCAAAGTGAGAACGGCATTATCTGCGTGAGCAGGTCGGACGGCGCGAAGAACACGCCGAGCACGGCCGATTTCATCCAGGGCGCGTGGGTCTCGAGCGCGCGCAGGAACGGCTGGAGGTCGCCCACGGCCACTGAGTATACGCGCGGCGCGAGCACGCCGGATACGTCCGGCTCTGAAATCGCGGGCACCTTCGGTGCGGCGGCGGTACCTAAATCGCCTTGCAGATCCGCGTATGTCGCTATGCATGCGCGCTGCGTCTCGGCGCTGTAGTTCTTGACGGCGCGCGCGCGCTCGACGAACGGCTCGCCACCGGTGTTCACATCATCGGATAGCAGGTACGCGCTGTTGTCTCGGGGGTTCGCGAGGTAGTCGGCCACGCTCGACGCGGCGACCGGGGCGTGTCCGCGCTCCAGCAATATATAGTCGAATCGCATCTCGTTGATATACGTCGTCCATACATCGAGCGTGAGAATCAGGCGCGTCGAGTTCGGGGAGAGCTGCTGCGCGTCCTGGATGAAATAGCAATAGCGGCTCTTGCGGTCGCCTGCGGCGTACGCGAGCGGCTGCGCATCGCCCGTCATGCGCGGCAGGTCCACGACGAGGTAGTTGTATCCCTGGGCCGACGTCACCGGTACCGGCACCTTGGACGCGCCGTCGGGCTTGACGTTGAACATGGTATCGAGGTTCACGACCTCGCCCTCGAGCGCGTCGAACCATGCATCGCGCGCTGCGTCGTCGTCGAACTTGACGACGTTGTCGTAGTCTCCGCACCAGGGGACGTTGCACATCTTGAGCCGCGCGGTCGGCTTGAATCGGGAATAGTCGAGCGTGTTGTCGTATTTGTAGACATTCACGTTGTCGAGGTTGGGGAAGTCGCCCATATGCCCTCCTTAATAAAATGCGCCCCCGCTCACGCATGAGCGGGGGCGCGGCGCCTTGCACTATAGATTATAGGCTAGGCGATCGTGATGTCCACGGTTTTTGTACGGAGCTCGGTGGAGCCGGAGGGGTTGACGTACGAGGTCGTACCGGTCACGTGCAGGACGTTACCGGCCTCCAGGTCGGACTTCTGGACATGCAGCACGCCCAGGCGGTCGACGCGCGTCGAGGTGTTTAGCGCGATCGGCTTGCCGTCGGATGCGGCGGTCTCGGCGCTCACGCTCCAGGTCACGGCGTTCGGCTCGACGGTCACGCCGAGGTCGTTTTTCGTGACGGTGCCGATGAGCTTGACGGTCATCTGCGTAGTATCGCCGGGCTTGAGCTGCGAGGATGCTGCGGTGATGTCGACGTCGGTCACGGTCTGGGTGAGCGTGGGGATGTCGGTCGAGGTGTCCGTGGTGAACAGGATGGCGGGCACGAACGGGGAGCAGGAGACGACTTCCCAGTGGTGCAGGTAGTAATTAGTGGAGAGCGTCGAGGCGTTGTAGAAGCTATCGTTTGCGTATACGAAATCCTCGCACACGAAAAAGGCGTCGGTGGTGAGTAGCGCGAATGCGTTGGGTACGGGGATATCGGGAACGATGACGGTACGGTACTTGATGTCGGCCTTGTCGAGGTTGAAGATTCCCGCGAGCGTGTCGACGTCGACCGATGCCATGGCGTCGGCGGTGACGAACAGCACGAGCTCCTCGGGGGCGGCGAACACGGGAATACCGTACTCCGCCGACACGGGGGAGTAGAGTGCAGTCGGGAACCTGAGCTTGCTCGCGTAGGCGCGCACGGCCTTGAGGAACTCCTTACCGGTGGCCTCGTCGGTCGGCTCGGCACTCACGTGGTGCTTGAAGAAGCCCCAGTTCTGTTCGTAATAGGACATCTGCGACATCATGCACAGGTACTCGTCGTAGTTGTCGGAGTTGCGCGGCACGGTGAGCACGGCGTCAATGAGGCGGTTGAGTCCGAACTCGTCGAGGAATGCCTGGCGCAGGTCCGGATATTCGATCGTGATGTCGTAACGGTCCTCGCGGTTTACGGTGTGATACCATACGGCGGCCTCGGGGCGGCTGATCTTCTCGAGCGCCGAATCCTCGATATTGTACGTGTGCGCCTTGATCCACTTGAGCGCGGACTCCTGGATGGACGAACCGTAACGCGTGGCCGTGCCCTTGAAGACGCGCAGGGGGTTCTCCCATTCCTTGTTGTGGATGATCTGGTCGCCGACGCGGTTGATGTACGCGTCGATGAACTCGTTCAGATATCGACCGTTGTTCGGCTTGAACAGGAACTTGCTCGTCGCGTCGATGCCCGCGATGGTCGGGTCGGGTACGCGCTGCTGGAAGTCGTTGGTTGCGGACAGATACACGCGGCCCGCGATCGTGGTGTTGTTAGTTGCCATCTATTATCCCCTTACAGGTCAAGATCCATATCGTCGTAATCGGGAATGATGTCGACGTCGTCGGTCACGACATCGGCGCCGCCGTCGCCGTCCGCCACGTCGGCCCCGTTGTCGATGTCGATCGCGGCAGCGGTCGTGCGCATCGCCTCGATGCTCGATGCGATGTTGCCGAGCGCGCTCTCGATGCGCTCCAGGCGGTCGCGCAGGTCGTCGAACTCGCCGGACGTGTCGGTCTCGTCCTCGATCTCCCGCTCGTCCGGGGTCAGGTCGTCGGCCTCGGTGCCGAGCTTCTCGTCCTCGTCCATGTCAGCTCCTTTCCATAGCTATATAAATAAGGGCGCGATGCGGACAGGCTCTCGCCCGCGCATCGCGCCCATTATATAACGCCTGTGCGAAACTTTTGCGCGTGCGGCTGAAACACGTAGCCGAGCGTGCGGGGTTCGGGCACCGACCGAACGGTGTGGCCGCCCCGAATCATCCCTACTCGCCGCTTGCCGCGCGAGTCGTCGCGGGCGTCGCGGTCATTTTACGCCATAGAGCGACATCGCGTCCAGGAAGCCCTCGCGCACCTTCACGGAATCGAATAGCACACCGCCCTCGTAATACATCTGGACGATGACGCGCAGGGTCTTGACGGCGCGCTGTGCGGCGATGCGGTTCGGCGTGTTGTCGCGCCTCGTGAGCGCGAACACCGGCTCCGCGTTTTTCGGTATCTTTCCGGTCACGTAGTAGTAGCCCTCGCTCATGTCCACCCAGACACCATATCTCTCGCCCATATGGACGCATCCCATGACGTACTTGGCGCGCGGCGGCTTCTTGGCTATGTAACGGTCATCCTCGGCGAAGTCGTTCGCGTAGGTGGCTTTCGTGTACCCGGTTACCTTGCCCATGCGGCCCGCGAGCGTGTTGTCCATGCGGTAGAGGTCGTGCTCATCCGGCTCGACGTAATGGAGCAGGACCATCTTGTCGAGATACCAGGTGTACCCGAACCTCGGGACGCCCTTGACGCCGATCGCGGCGAAATAGGGGTTAAGCAGGTCGACGGCGTTGCCGAGCAGGAACACGTGCGGCTTTATGCGGTGCCCGTCGTAGGGGTCCTCGCGTACGCACGAGTCGATGATTCGCGCGAGCATGTTCCACTCGTTGCGCTTGTAGGTGTGGCTCGCGTCGATGTTCTCGATGATCGCCTCGTCGAAGATGATATTCTTCACGTCGGTGAACGTCCTCTTCTTGGCGCCCTGCATCTCGGCGTAGCCGACGACGTACCCGCACACCTTCCACGGCGTGCCCTTCTCCGCGTCGGACGGCCGGTACCTGAATTCGTTGTTCTCGCACTTGAAGTCGTATCTTCCGAACTCATCATCGGTCGCGGCAAGCTTGTCGAAATATCCCTTCTTCACGCTATCGCGCTCGTCGAGCGTGCGGCAGACCTCGACGAAACGCTCGCCGCGCTTTATCGCCGCGTTGAGCGCGTAGGCGCGAAGCCCGTACGTCTTGCCCTTGTTGGGCGCTCCTACGACCATCGTGATATCGGCGTTATAGCTCAGGGTCTTCTCCCAGTTGTAGTGGATGCCGTCGTTCAGGTTTACCATTCGACCTCGTTCCCTTCATCGTCGATATAAGTGTAGCTCGCGTGCTCGCCGTCGTAGTCGATGACGCGCTCGGTCGTGTCCACCTCGCGCCCGTACCGCTCGCGCATGTAGGCCACCGTGCGCGCGTTGCCGCCTTTCTCCGAATCGCCGAGCACGCGGTCCGATCCATAGAGCGCTATCGACTCGTGCGCGCTCACGTGCGCGGTCTTTCCAAGGTAGTCGGTAACGTCCATGTCCAGCACGTCGGCGGATGCGGGCCGGTAGTGCTCGAGCGCATGGCAAACTGTCTGGGACACGCGCACGCCCCATCCGAGCACGCGCGGAGCGACCTCGGCGAAACCATGCCCGGCACTCATGTCGTCAATCCAGTTCTCGATATGGTACATGCCCGTCGGGCGCGATAGCCCCGCGCACGTGATATGCGCGTGGGACCCGTCCCAGCTCATGCGCGCCTTGTTCCACGCGTCCATATGGAGCGGATAGGCCTCGCCCTCGACCTCAAACGTTCCGACGCCCGCGAGCGTGGACGCGTAGCCGGGAAAGTTGGCGCGGATACGCCCCATGCACACGTCGATTGAGGCCGTGACGGCCTCGTGGAACGGCGCGAGCGCGTCCATGAGGTCGTCCGCGGTGACGTCCGCATCGCACGAGATCTTCAACGAGTCGGTATCGCCGCCCAGCACGCGCACGCGCTCGCCGAGCGTGCGGTATATAAGCTCGATTGCCGCGACGATAGCCATACGGGAACCGCCCACGATACGGAGGCCGTAGGGGTAGAGCACGAGCTTGTCTTTAGAGTCCTCGTAATGTTCCCCGTACGTCTCGCGCGACACGACGGTAGAGCGGTCGACCGATATCTCACCGTTCTCGACCTTGTAGCCGGGCTTGAACACGTCCTGCGCCTCCATGCCGTAGATGGAGTTGAACATGCCCTTGACGGTCGAGTTGTAGTACGCCTCCAGGTCGGCGCGCTCCATCTCGCCGGAACGGATGCGCGCGGCTATTCCATCGGGAATCGTCTCGGGAATATCCGGCGCGTACGGCGTGCCGGTCTCATAGGTTTTCAAGATCTGCTTGCACGCATTCTTTCGGGCGTAGAACAGATTGGAGAGCAGCGTCACGTAATCGGGCGGCTTGACGAAAGACATGGTTCCCTCCCCCAAGATAACCTCCATCGAATCCCACGAGTAGACGCGGCTCATGCACCACAGCTCCAGCTCGGACACGTTGACGATAGCGGACTCCGCGGATACCAGCTTGCCGAATGCGAAGCGCCCGTTGTATGCGGTATCGACATATCCGGCGCTGCGAACTGCGGTCACGCCGTCGCGGTCGGCCTGCCCGCCCCAGTCGCCCAGCTGCCCCCTGGCCTTGAATTTCGCCTCGGAGAGCAGCGCGATATCCCAGCACGCGAAGGCGCTTCCCTCGCGCAGGTGGATATTCGTAAACCGTATCTGTGCGTGGAAGGCGCACCCGAAAGGCTCCTCCCAGTGGCGCATCGCCGCGTCGAGCCCGGTCGCGCACACGTTCTCGGCCATCGCCTGGAGTACCGGCGGCAGCAGGCCGCGAAAGCGCGCCGGGCACATATGGCCGTTGATGTAGGCATGGTGCGCGGACGTCTCGTCAATCGAGTAGACGTTAGATTGAACGATGCCGGAGTAGCGCGCGCTCGTGAGCGTGAAGCCTCCCCGGAAGCAGGCCTTGCGCAGCGCGTACTGCGCATAGGTCGGCGCGAGCTCCTCGGCGCACATGCGCTCGAAAGCGGCCTGTACCGAGATCGGCCTGCCTTTCGCCCTGGGGATGCGTAAGCGCCCCGTCTCCATCTTTCCCGCCTGGCGCACGAGCGACGTCTTGGTCAGCACGCGCACGCCGAGCCACTCGGGACGGAGCCACTCGTTGGACTCGAGCAGATAGCGCAGATATGCGGGAATGACCTCGGTGTCGCGGCCGGCGTAGAAATATTCCTCTTGCGTGAGCGGCGTCTCGGGCGTGCGCACTTTGGAATAGTCCCAGTCTCCCGTGGCTTTGGGGAGCCCTGCGGCCTCTCCCATCTTCGCGAGCCCGCGCATCTCGAGGTAGAAGGTATCCCAGAAACGGAGCTTAACCGCGCCGTCGCGCACGATATCGACGGTGTAGGCGCTCGTGGCGCTCTGTGCCGACACCTCCATATCCCAGCGCTCGTTGAGGTCGTGCATGAGGGGCTGGAGGTCGAACATGAGGTTGTAGGCGCAGATGATCGGGATGCAGCGCTCGCGCTCCCCCCATGCGATATATTCGTCGATAGCGGCCTGCATCTCGCCCTCGTGACGATAGAAGCCGATATGGCCCGCGCCGGGTTCATAGGTCCGCAGGTCGCATCCGCGCAGGTCGTTGAGGATAAAGAGCACGGGATAGGCTCGCCACGTGTTTTCCGCCCGGTCGGTGCATATGTTGCACGTCTCGGTGTCGTAGCTCGCCGCTACCCTAAACTCCGGACGCCTCGACTTGAATCCCATCCCCGCACCCTTTTTTCCTACTACCCGAACATTACGATCTTGGACGCCCATACCGCCGAGCCGGTCAGCTCCGCGTCGAAATCCACCTCTCCGTAGAAGGCCTCGTTCTCGGAGGTCAGCCCCTCGACGAGCGACGTCTGCGCCCCCGCCGATACCAGGATGTCGAGCGCCTTCCTGTTGGCCCCGATAACGCGATCGTAGGCCTCGGAGAGCGACGTCACGCCCAGCCCCTCCATGATCAGCCTGTTGCGCTCCTTGGGGTCCTTTCCGCGCCAGAAACGGCGCGTCGCGGCGTAGAAGACCGATACGGCCTCCTTACCCGCGTCGCCGAGCGTGCTCGGGGCACCCGAGCGCGCCAGGTTGATTTGACGCTGGAATATGAGGTTCGACCTCGCGGCGCGCGACCTCGCCTTGCGCGGCGCGGCCGTCATGCGGTCTAGGCGCTCTGCGGCCCTCTTGGTGCGGGTCTGCGCCTCGGGGGCTTGGTGAACCTGCCGCGTACCCTGATAGGACTGCGCGATCTGCTCGCGCACGCTCGCGATATAGTCGGCGCGCGCGCGTCTCTGCGACGCGCCCATGCCGCTCACGTCCTCGCGCTCCAGGCGCGCCAGCAGTCGCTTGGCGCGGCGTCGCGCGTTGTATACCTCGTCCGATGTCCTCTTCGCACGTGCCATATGGGCTCGACCTCCAAAATAAAAAGCGGTGCGGCCCGGACCGCACCGCCTTATGTTAAAGCAACGGGAGCTTGGGGGTTAAGTCTTGATTAGACGAGCACGAGCGTCTTGCGGGTGTTGCCGTTGGGGAGCTTGCTGGAAACGAGTTTCATCGGGACGATCTCGCCCTCGTCGAAAAGGCCCGCGGCCATGAAGTTGTCCGCGGCGTTGCGCACACCCTCGGACTGGGAGAAATATGCGGTGCCGTCCTCGCAGACGAGCGTGGTGTTGGTGCAGGGGGCGTCTACGCCGTTCTTGTCGCGGGCGCGGCGGATGCCGGGCTTTGTGAACACGCCGATGACGTTGAGGGTCTCGCCCTCGTGGTCAGACAGGGACTCGGCGTTGTTCATCGCGTTGACGACGAGCTTCTTGGTCGCGGTGTCGGTGGCCTTGATGCTGGAGTAGCTTGCGGGGGTGTAGAGGTCGGTGCAGTTGTCCATAGGTTCGAGCTGGGTGTTTTCGTTAGTCATAATGAGGTTCCTTTCCGATTGCGCAGTTCATAGCGACTTTGAGGAAAAGTCTTGTCGGGATTGAGTAATAGTCCGATTCGGTATCGACTCTTGTGATCGAGATGAACGAATCGCCTAATCGTTTGCGGAGCGTATTCGTCGCCTTCACCGGGTCCGAGTAGTCGCCGTAGAGGTCGTACTCGAAATCAATCAGCTTGCCATTGACTATTGTCTTGCCGATGCAATGGCAAATCTGGATTCGGCGTCCGATTCGACCGCGCTCCTTCTTTGCGTTTGTCATGAAAAGCACCCCCTTCCCCGTTGCTGTCACGGACATTATAGGAAGAGGGCGCTTTGTGTGTCAACGGTTATTCTAATAAAAATTTTAGTTACCGACGCGTGCCGTCCGAGACATAGCATTGCAGTCGGTCGAGCGCGTAACCGTACATGCCCGCGTAGTCGTCGCCTCCGTAGGACGCGCCGTCATCACATACCTCATCCCAGTAGCCGACGTGCGCGACATCCTGGCTACGGTAGTAGACCTGCTTGTAGTCACCGTTAGGCGTGATGTAGTACATCTGAACGCCGTCGATAGTCTGGCCCCAGATGCCTGCCATGCCGTTCACGCCGTCGTTGTAGTTGGCGGTCTGCACCCAACCTAGCCAACCGCTCTCCTTGGTGTGGACGCGATAGCGCAGCGTGCCGGTATCAACCCAAGCGATGAGCATGTCATGGTAGCCATAGGGCACACCGGCGAAGCCCTCGGAATTGGAGTCGTTGAAGTTGGTCACGGCGTCATTCCACGCACCGTAGAGGTTGTGGAGGGCGTAGTGGATGTTCACGCTCTTACCCGTTGACTTCGGGAAACTAGTGCGAGTGGCAGAAGTGGAGGGCTGGTAGGTGCCACCGTTACCGTCTGTCGGTGCGATGGGAGCGACGTAGCCGCTACCAAGATAGATTGCGACCGCCTGCTTGAACTCCCACCAGCTCTTTCCGTACCGGGCGAAGTAGCCGTTCGGGTCGGTGTGGTCACTGCCGCCCCAGCGCTGAGCCGCCTCATAGTGTGAAAGCAAACGGGAGGTATCCCAACCATGGGCTCTGAGCCCATCGCCAGCCCACTTCACTGCCTCGCCCCACTGCTTGGCAAAGTCGCTGGCATTGGTGGCGTGGGCAAGCTCGATGCCGACCGTGGCGTAGTTGCCGTTGCCGACGTGCCAGCAAAGTCGGTTCTCGGGCACCGTGTTGTACACGATGGAACCGTCAAGCTCCATGACATGGTGTACGGCGTAGGTGTCATCACGCGACCAAAGCAGCGTATGATTGTAAGCGCTGGCGCCGGGGTTTGCCGTCTCATGGATGACGAGATAGCTGGCATTAAGGTAACCGTGGCCGTTAGATACGTACCTGTCGACGCTCTGGTATGCCTCGGCACCGGTAGGCACCGAAAATGCAATCGCGAGCGCGAGGAAAAACGCGGCAAGAGCCGCGCCTTTCTTCCGCTCGATGCGGTTTGGTTTCATTGACTAGACCTCCTTGGTCGTAAGGTTGTCGAGCTTCTCGGATAGCTTAGCCATGATCAGGCTGTTCTCCTCGATGGTCTTGCGAAGCTCCTCGATGGTCTTCGTGTTGCTGTAGTACACCATCACGAACGCCGCGATAGGGAATGCCACGTTGCTCACCAGATCCGTAACTGCTTTGACGTCCATATTCCATTGCCTCCTTTCCGGCATAAAAAGGGACCCGGCCCTTTGCCGAGTCCCGTAAGCCCAACGGTATTTTACATGCCATTCGCGTAGTCCGATAACGGAATCGACTCCTTATAGACAGTTGACGCGCCATCGAGCGCATTAGCTAGGCGTTTCGACATCGACGCGCCTCTGCTTATTACGCTCCGTGCACAGGATATACACCCTTTTCAGCGCCTTCGCATAGGCCTCGGCCCTACCTTGTTTCAGCAACTCGAGCGCGTTGTCCCACTGGACAGTCAACGGGGTTTCATACCACTTCATAGCTATTTCCACCCGTTCCTCTCGCCCTGGATGACGGTCGTGATGATGATCGGCTCCTTGGGCGTGGACGTCTTGCTCACGATGACCAAGGGAGCGTACTCGCGACGCGCCCCGCTATAGAACTTCACCGTGGAGCCTGTCGCGCGATGCGGGCGCAGCGCGAGCATGAGCTTTGCGGGGTCGTAATCTGGAATCATGTTTGCGAACTCGCGATTGTCCGGTCGGTACTTAAGCAGGCCGTCCAGGACGTCGGTGCGGTCGATATATGCGAGGCTGTGCCCGTGGAGGGCGCGAAAGACCATACCCGATTGAAAGAGGCCCTCGACACGGTGCAGGACGTATCTGTTCGTCGCGTAGACAACTCGATTGCGCACGCACACGCTGTCGTATGGTGCATGCGTGCCGGGCTTGCACGTGGTCGCACACAGTGCCCTCCACAGGGCCTCGGTTTCGGTTTTGTTCATGACGATCCTTTCCCTCGTCTCTGTTG
>UMGY01044397.1_pt1 | contig 11798 bp, 8 predicted proteins | sample 1965391 | NCBI WGS metagenome assembly UMGY01 (sample SAMEA4836084, study PRJEB28245) | human gut metagenome | biome: gut microbiome; material: fecal sample | place: Denmark | collected 2008 | reverse complement strand
TGATATTCTGCCAGCATATCAATGTTACTAAACTTTGCCCGCCCCCGCTGATGAGACATATACGACAATCCGTTACAAGCTCCTGCTGACACACCTATCACATAAGGGAACTGCATGTGGTGATCCATCATGAAATCCAAGACTCCACAAGTAAACACCCCTCGCATACCTCCTCCTTCGAGAACCAACCCTGTTTTTTGCAAATCCAGATTCATACGACCTCAGTTTTTAAAGTAATCTTGGCAATTGCAAATATATGTTTTTCCATTACACCGCAGCCATTTTTTCTATTTTATTTACTACATTTGCAACATTATTTTCACAAACATTACATCAAAAAGAAATAACTATGTTTGATTCTCTTACTTATCAAAAACGTCGGAATGCGCTGCGGGAAAAGATGAGCAACGGTATCATTCTTATTTTAGGAAACAATGAAGCACCGGCCAACTACCCCGACAACACATACAAGTTCAGACAAGACAGTTCTTTTGTCTATTTCTTCGGACATTCACACCCGGGTTATGCCGGCATCATCGACATAGACAATGGCAAAGATTATTTCTTTGGAAATGATGTCGACATGGACGACATCATCTGGATGGGCCCACAACCCAGTGTAAAAGAACTGGCGGCACAGGTGGGAGTTGAGAAAAGCTATCCTTTCGATATGTTGAAAGAAATAGTGGGAAAAGCCATCGCTCAGCGAAGAAAAATCCACTTCCTCCCTCCCTATCGCTACGATAATATGATGCTGCTGGAAGATTTGACAGGTATCCGGGCATCCATGACTAAACAGCACGCTTCTCTTGAACTGATTAAGGCGGTCGTATCGTTGCGTTCAGTAAAAGAAGAATGTGAAATCGCGGAAATCGACAAGGCCTGCAACGTAGGATATGAAATGCATACGGCAGCCATGCGTCTGTGCAAACCGGGAGTATCCGAGCAATACATAGCCGGAGTGCTTGACGGTATCGCTTCATCTTACGGACGAATGGTTTCATTTGCCACTATTCTTACGCAAAACGGACAGACCCTGCACAATCACGACCACAGTCACACCTTGCAAGAAGGCAGACTAATGCTGACGGATGCAGGAGCCGAACTGATGAATTATTACTGTTCAGACCATACCCGTACAATCCCTGTAGGAGGAAAATTTACCAGTCGCCAGCGTGACATCTACGGCATCGTACTTGCCTGCCATGACAAGGCGCTGGAACTGGCACGACCAGGAGTGACATACAAGTCGGTACACCTGGAAGTATGTAAGGTACTTACAGAAGGGCTGAAAGGACTGGGCTTGATGAAAGGAAATACCGATGAAGCTGTAGCTGCAGGCGCTCATGCCTTATTCCTGCCGCACGGATTGGGACACATGATGGGACTGGACGTACACGATATGGAAGACTTAGGCCAGTGTTACGTAGGCTATGACGAAGAAGTGCAACCATCCACTCAGTTCGGACTGGCTTCGCTCCGTATGGGAAGAAAACTCCAGAAAGGTTTTGTCATTACCGATGAACCGGGATGCTACTTTATCCCTGCCTTGATTGATAAATGGAAGGCAGAAAAACTACACACCAATTTCTTGAATTTCGACGAAATCGAAAAATACAAGGACTTCGGAGGTATCCGTCTGGAAGATGATATCCTGATTACCGAAAACGGATCCAGATTCCTGGGCGAAAAACGTATCCCCATCACGTTTGATGAGGTAGAAGCAATCATGAATGAATAATTACGTATTTATTAACCCTATAACCATAAAGATCAAAACAATGAACAAACTAATTTTAGTAGCTGTTGCAGGACTTTGCTTTGGTAACATCTATGCAAAAAATCCGAAGAAAGACAAAGCTGAAGAAGGATTCGTATTTACAACCGTAAAAGAAAACCCTATTACTTCCATAAAAAACCAGAATCGTTCAAGTACATGCTGGTCATTCTCCAGCCTTGGATTCCTGGAATCAGAATTGCTGCGTGAAGGAAAAGGAGAATTCGACCTTTCTGAAATGTTTGTAGTGCACAAAACCATGGAAGACCGTGCGGTAAACTATGTACGCTATCACGGAGATGCTTCATTCTCACCGGGCGGAAGCTTTGAAGATATCGTTTTCTGCTACAAGAACTATGGTATGGTTCCTCAGGACGTAATGCCAGGTATCGAATACGGTGACTCACTGCCTAACCACAATGAACTGGATGCGGTAGCTGGAGCATACGTACAAGCTATTGGAAAAGGCAATCAGAGCAAACTGAGTCCGGTATGGAAAAAAGGCGTCACAGCCATTTACGATACTTACCTGGGAGAATGTCCGAAAGAATTTACTTACAAAGGAAAGACTTACACTCCGAGAACATTTGCAGATGAAGTACTTGGACTGAATATGAACGACTATGTATCACTGACTTCTTACACGCATCATCCTTTCTACCAGACCTTTAGCATCGAGGTACAGGACAACTGGCGCAACGCATTGTCTTACAACTTGCCTATCGATGAGTTGATGGAAGTGATGGACAATGCCATCAACAACGGATATACTTTCGCATGGGGAGCTGACGTCAGCGAAGAAGGATTTACACGCGACGGTATTGCCGTATGTCCGAATGCAGAAAAAGGAGCCGAACTGACTGGTTCAGATATGGCACACTGGCTGGGCTTGAGCAAAGCAGACAAGCGCAAGGAACTGACCAGCAAACCGCTTCCGGAAATTGAAGTGACTCAGGAAATGCGCCAGGTAGCATTCGACAACTGGGAAACTACTGATGACCACGGAATGCTTATCTACGGTATCGCTAAAGACCAGAACGGCAAAGAATACTACATGGTGAAAAACTCATGGGGATTAAGCGGCAAGTACAAAGGTATCTGGTATGCATCTAAAGCTTTTGCCAAATACAAAACCATGAACATCCTGGTTAACAAGAAAGCAATCCCTGCACACATCGCAAAAAAATTAGGATTCTAAGGTCCTATTATATAGACTAATTATAAATAAAAAGCGGCTCGTTCCATAAATTTAAGATGGAATGAGCCGCTTTTTTTCTTTCTTTTTACTAATTTTACGGATTGAAGTGGATAAGAAGATTTTATCCTATTACAAGTTTTGCCTATTTGGTTACTGCAACAAAGTCGTACAGGCTTACAACCAACAGACTGACAAAACTCCACCCGAAAAGAAAAAAAAGAAAAAACATATATAAATGAACTACAAATGGAACTATCAACCTCCAACACTTCAAGAAAGAGAAGCTGCCAGAGCCCTCTCCAGAGAGATTGGCATCAGTCCTATTTTATGTAAGCTACTGCAGGAAAGAGGTATCCATTCTGCCGCAGAGGCCAAACGGTTTTTCCGCCCTCAGCTTAATGACCTCCATGACCCGTTCCTGATGAACGACATGGACGTGGCAGTGGAACGCCTAAACCTGGCCATGGGACGAAAAGAGCGTATCCTGGTGTATGGAGATTATGACGTGGACGGCACTACGGCTGTCGCCCTTGTTTTCAAATTTCTTCAACAGTTCTACTCGAACATCGATTATTATATCCCCGACCGATATAATGAAGGGTATGGTGTGTCGAAAAAAGGAGTAGACTACGCTTACTCCACCGGAGTAAAACTGGTCATCGTACTGGACTGTGGTATTAAAGCGGTAGAAGAAATCAGTTACGCCAAAGAAAAAGGCATCGATTTCATTATCTGCGACCATCATGTGCCCGATGAGGTACTTCCTCCTGCTGCCGCCATTCTGAATGCCAAGCGTCCGGATTCTACGTATCCATACGAACACCTGTCTGGCTGCGGAGTAGGATTCAAGTTTATGCAAGCCTTTGCCCAAAACAACGGCATCGAGTTTCATCAGCTTACCCCCCTGCTCGATTTGGTAGCGGTCAGCATCGCATCCGACATTGTACCTATTATGGGTGAAAACCGTATTTTGGCCTATCACGGACTGCGTCAGCTCAATGCTAACCCCAGCATCGGCCTGAAAGCCATTATTGATGTATGCGGACTGGCAGAGAAAGAAATTACGATGAGCGACATCGTATTCAAGATAGGTCCCCGCATCAATGCTTCGGGAAGAATACAAAATGGAAAGGAAGCGGTCGACTTGCTGATTGAAAAGGATTTTGCGTCTGCATTGAAAAAGAGCAACCGCATCAACAGCTACAACGAAACGCGTAAGGACCTCGACAAGAACATGACAGAAGAGGCTAATAAAATCGTGGACAACCTGTCCGACTTGTCTGAAAGAAGATCTATCGTGATTTTCAATGAGGACTGGCACAAGGGAGTCATCGGAATTGTCGCTTCGCGTCTGACGGAAATCTACTACCGCCCTGCCGTGGTCTTGACACGTACCGAGAACCTGGCTACGGGATCAGCACGTTCTGTTTCCGGCTTCGATGTATACAAAGCCATAGAACATTGCCGTGACCTGCTGGAGAATTTTGGCGGACATACCTATGCGGCCGGTTTATCCATGAAGGTGGAAAATGTGCCGGAATTTACCAGACGGTTTGAAGAATACGTGACCAACCACATTCTTCCGGAGCAGACCAACGCTACCATCCAGATTGATGCACAGCTGGACTTCAGAGACATCACTCCGAAGTTTTTCTTCGACCTGAAGAAGTTCAACCCATTTGGTCCAGAGAACCACAAGCCTGTTTTCGCAACTTTGAATGTGTACGATTATGGTACCAGCAAGGTGGTAGGAAGAGACCAGGAACACATCAAACTGGAACTGGTGGACAACAAGTCGAACAACGTCATGAACGGTATCGCTTTCGGACAAAGTTCACAGGTGCGTTACATCAAGACCAAACAGTCGTTCAACATCTGTTATACCATTGAGGAAAATACCCACAAGCGGGGAGAAATCCAACTACAGATAGAAGACATCAAGCCCAGTCGAAGTTAGCGACTCATGACTGACTACCGAAAAATCCTGAAACAATACTGGGGATATGACAATTTCCGAGGCATACAGGAAGACATTATCCGCAGCATAGGCGAAGGCCGGGACACATTGGGACTCATGCCCACAGGTGGTGGTAAATCCATCACCTTTCAAGTGCCCGCCCTCGCCCAAGAAGGGTTATGCCTGGTCATTACCCCTCTGATTGCCCTAATGAAAGACCAGGTGAGAAACTTGCGCGAACGGGGCATCAAAGCAACCGCCATCTACTCCGGCATGACGCGCGAAGAGATTGTCATCGCATTGGAGAACTGCATCTTCGGCAACTACAAGTTTCTTTATGTATCTCCGGAAAGACTGGATACTGAAATCTTTCAAATCAAACTCCGCAGCATGCACGTCAGCCTCATCACCGTGGATGAGTCACACTGCATTTCACAATGGGGATACGACTTCCGCCCTGCTTACCTGAAAATAGCGAATATACGTCAGCTGCTCCCGGGAGTTCCCGTCATCGCACTGACGGCCACTGCCACTCCGGAAGTGGTCAGCGACATCCAGCAACGCCTTCAGTTCCGCCAGGAAAATGTGTTCCGCATGAGCTTTGAACGGAAAAACCTGGCCTATGTAGTACGTCATACAGAAGACAAGGAAAGTGAACTACTCCATATCCTGCAACGCGTCAACGGGTCGGGAATTGTCTATACCCGCAACCGGAAAAAGACGAAAGAGATTTCTCTGTTTCTGAACCGCAACCACATCACAGCCACTTTTTATCATGCCGGACTCAATGATGAGACCAAAGATTCCCGACAAAAAGCCTGGCTGAAAGGAGAATTCCGTGTAATGGTAGCCACCAATGCCTTTGGTATGGGAATTGACAAACCAGACGTACGCGTAGTTATCCACGCCGATGTGCCCGACTCGCCCGAAGCCTACTTTCAGGAAGCCGGACGAGCTGGAAGAGACGGCATGAAAGCCTATGCCGTACTGCTGTTCTGTGCCCGCGATAAAATCACACTCAAACAGCGGGTAAGTGATACATTTCCCGAAAAAAGTTACATCCGTAAGATTTACGAAGACATCAACTTCTATTACCAAATGGCGATGGGAGACGGAAGAGGCTGCACCTTCGCGTTCAATATCGATGAGTTCTGCCGTAATTTCAAGCATTTTCCTGTACAGACCGACAGCGCCTTAAAAATCCTGACTCGCGCAGGCTATCTGGAGTACACTGATGAACAGGATAATGCCTCGCGCATCATGTTCACCATTACCAAGGAAGAACTGTACCGCATCCGCGAACAAAGCGAAGACACAGAGAAACTGCTTCGTATCCTACTGAGAAGCTACACCGGACTTTTCACGGACTATGCTTATATCAGTGAAGACAATCTGTCGACCCGTTCGGGACTGAGCAAACAGCAAATCTATGAAACCCTGCTCTCGCTGAGCCGGCAGCATATCCTGCATTATATTCCCGCCAAAAAGACACCTTACATTATCTATACACGCGAAAGACAAGAAACGGAACGCGTTTATTTAAGTAAGGAAGTCTACGAAGACAGAAAAGAAAGCTATGTGCAGCGTATCAACGCCATGATAGAATATGCAGAAAGCGAAAATCGCTGCCGAAGCCGGATGCTGTTACGCTATTTCGGCGAAAAGAACGAGCACAATTGCGGGCAGTGTGACGTATGCCTGCAACAACATCAGTCCGGCCTAAAGTCGGGAGAATTTGAATCCATCAGTCAGCAATTGCAAGCGTTACTGAAAGAAAATCCGCTTTCGCTGCAAGAGATAAAGGACAAAATGCAAGTGCCTGAAAATCACCTGATGAAAGTAGTATCCTACTTGGTTTCCGAAGAAATCATCCGGCAAGAGAACGGCTATCTGAAATTCTAGCCCCCTCATTATAAACCTATTATTACTTCTCAGTACTTCTTAGGCAGTACTGAAGTACTTCCCCGAAAATACTCGAGTACTTCCTTGAAAGTACTGGAGTACTCCTTCGGAAGTACTGAGATTTCCCCCTCCGCTTTCAAATGAAAGCACAGGTTTCTCCCTACAAAATAGTCAAATATTTTACTACTTCAAAAAAAGGAGCTATATTTGTAGCCGGATAACTAAAAAATCACCTCATAAAATGAAAGAAGGAAACGAGTTCCGGGAACTCATGATACAAATTTTCCGCACTCGCATGGCCTTTCGACGTGCCATGCAACGCACTCTAAAAGATAATAATGCCGGCATCACTTTCGAAATGCTTCAAGTTTTAAGCAGTCTCTGGCATGAACAGGGCATTACCCAACAGGCACTGGCTGAGCGTACTGCCAAGGACAAAGCCTGCCTGACCAACCTGATGAACAACCTGGAAAAGAAGGGATATGTCTACCGGAAAGAAGATGCAAACGACCGACGCAACAAGCTGGTGTACCTCACCCCTGAAGGGGAAGCACTTAAAGTCCAGATTCGCCCGATTCTTAATCTGGTATACGCCAATGCAGAAGAAATATTGTCTACCGAACGAACGGCAAAGATATTATCTGAATTAAAAACGGTACAAAATGTCCTTGAAGGTTTCTAACATCATCCGAAAACTGATTTTTACAGGTAGTCTGTTTTGGGCTGTCTCCGCACAGGCACAGCAGGACTCCTTATTCTTGTCGGTCGAACAACTGTTTGAATCGGGCATCAAAAGCAGCCTGCAATTGCAGAGTGACAGCCTGAAAGAAAGAATGGCCCATGAACGGAAATTGTATGCCAAAACCGGCCTGCTTCCTGACCTGGAAATAGGGCTGAAAGGAGGCATCATCGGTCAGCCCGTGGTCTTTCAGAACGGACTTTCCAGCCCCACCTACCCTGATACTCCGGACTGGTCGCAGAATTACACGGTCGACTTTAACCAGCCGCTTTATCAGGGAGGAAAAATCCGCCGTTCCATCCAAAAGGCAGACATTGAAACCGAAATAGCCAGACTGCAGCGGATGACGAATCAGGCCGACATCAAATTGGGATTACTCAACCAGTACCTGACGCTTTTCACCTTATTCAAACAGCATCTTGTACTTACCCGTAACATCGAAGAATCCGAACGTCGCCTGCAAGATATACGTCAAATGAAGAAAGAGGGACTTATCACCAACAATGACGTATTGCGCAGCGAAATGCAACTGACCAATGACCGGCTGTCTTTGCAGGAAACGGAAAACAGCATTCACATCGTGTCGCAGCAACTGAACCTGTTGTTAGGAAACGACCGTAACCCGATTATTACGCCCGACACGACACTGCTTCAGCAAGCTACTCCGCTGGACAGCTACGACGACTACCTCCTGTCAGCCTACGAGCTGGCACCAGACATGCAGCTGCTACGCAAGGAAACCGAACTGGCCCGGAACCAGATAGAGATAGACCGTGCCTCACGCAGACCGAACATCAACCTGTATGCGTCGAACACCCTGGTCCGCCCCATCACGCGTACCATGACCGACTTATACAACAACAACTGGAACATCGGACTTTCCGTGTCGTATCCGCTCTCTTCCTTATTCAAGAACGGACACAAAATCAAAGAAAGCCAGCTTCAGGTTGCCGTACAGAAAAAAGAAGAAGAGCTGAAAAAACAACAGTTGCAGATGGATATTTACAACACCATTCTGCGCCACAAGGAAGCCTTGCAGGAAGAAGAAGCTTGGGAATTGTCGGTCCGCCAGGCAGAGGAAAACTACCGCATCATGCAAAACCGTTACATGAACCAGCTGGCCATACTCACCGACCTACTGGATGCCAATTCCGTGTTGCTCAATGCCGAGCTACAGTTGACTTCTTCGCGCACCAGAATCATTTACACCTACTACCAGCTGCAAAAAGCTTGCGGAAGATTATAACTTCACTAAACTATAAAGAATATGACGCTACAAGATACACACAAGAAACTCCGGAAAAGAAGACTGCAGAACATCCTGCTCAACTTTCTATGCATTCTGATTGCCGGTTCCGGACTGATATGGGTGGCCAATTACTTTTGGAAATACATTCATTATGAAATTACGAACGACGCCTTTATTGACCAGTACGTAAGTCCGCTGAACATCCGTGCCTCCGGATACATCAAGGAAGTACGCTTCAAAGAACATCAGTATGTACACCAGGGAGATACACTGCTGATACTGGACAACCGTGAGTATCAGATAAAGGTGAAAGAGGCGGAAGCTGCCTTGCTGGATGTGAAAGGCTCCAAAGAGGTACTTCATTCTGGCATAGAGACTTCACAAACCAACATCGCCGTGCAAGATGCCAATATTGCCGAAGCGAAAGCCAAATTGTGGCAGCTGGAGCAGGACTACCGCCGTTTTGCCAGACTGCTCAAAGAGGAATCTGTGCCCGAACAGCAGTACGAGCAGGCCAAAGCGTCTTACGAAGCAGCCCAGGCCCGCTATCAGGCATTGTTAGAGCAGCGAAAAGCGGCTCAGTCGCAGTTCACTGAAACGACCCGACGAACCACCAGCGCAGAAGCAGCCATCTTGAGTAAGGAAGCCAGCCTGGATTTGGCCCGTCTTAATTTGTCATATACCGTACTGACAGCTCCGTATGACGGTTATATGGGACGCCGAACCCTGGAACCCGGTCAATATGTACAGGCAGGACAAACCATCTCGTATCTGGTTCGGAATACGGATAAATGGGTGACAGCCAATTACAAGGAAACACAGATTATCCATATTTACATCGGACAAGAAGTGCGCATCAAGGTAGACGCCCTCCCTGGAAAAGTCTTTCACGGCACTGTAACGGCCATTTCGGAAGCCACCGGTTCCAAATATTCGCTGGTTCCTACCGACAATTCTGCCGGAAACTTTGTCAAAGTACAACAGCGTATCCCCGTAAGAATTGACCTGAAAGACATAACTCCGGAAGAAATGAGCAGTCTGAGAGCCGGAATGATGGTAGAAACTGAAGCCTTACGCAAATGATGACCATGAAACAACTCGACGTACCCGTACGTCAATGGGTTCCCGACTGGCTGGGGATGATATGTATCTTCTTCATCATCCTTCCCGTAACCATGCTGAACGGCTCCTACACCGGCAGTATGCTCGAAGTATCCAGTACCTTAGGAACCAATACCGAAGACATCACCATGGGATACTATGCTGCTTCGGCCGGGATGGCCATAGCCTACCCCATCGTACCCAAGGTACTTGATGCCCTTTCATCCAAGTTTCTGTTACTGACTGACCTGAGCATACAGTTCCTGCTCAGCTGGGTATGTGCCCGTTCGCAGAACATTGACCTGGTCATCATCTGCAGTTTCTTCATCGGCTTCCTGAAAGGATTTCTCATGCTTTGGTTCATCCGAAGAGCGACCAAGATTTTCAGCCCGAAAAATGTACGAAGTGAGTTCTACTCCTATTTCTACCCGTTAGTATTTGCCGGAGGACAAGTATCCATGATTGTCACCGCTGAGCTGGCCTATCACTACAACTGGCAATACATGTATTACTTCATGATGATGATGCTCATGGCATCCATTCTGATTGTCATCGTCTGTTTCCGTCACAACCGACCGCTTAAACCCATCCGGCTTTCGGAACTGCACATCCGGGAAATGCTTGTCATTGCCACCGGATTGCTGATGCTGATGTACGTCATTAACTATGGGAAAGTACTCGACTGGATGTCTTCTTTTAAGATCCGGCTCTATCTGGTCATTGCTCCCATCTTAATTGCATTCTTCATCTGGAAACAATATCACTCCAAACAGCCGTATGTAAACCTGGCCCCATTGTACCAGCCAAAAGCCATTGTCGATGGTGACCTTGCGGATATCGGTCTTCTCGTCCAGCGTGAGCGTCACGGTACGGTTCACGAGGCTGATGCCGGCCACCGTGAACCCCTCGCCCTCGATGCTGCGGATGTTGAGCTCGATGGTGGGGTACGGTATGTCGTTCTCGATGCACGACGCTGCCAGCAGGAGCGCCGCCGCCGAAAAGAGTATGCGTAGGTATTTCATAGTTTACTGCTTTTTCTTGTCCCACAAATGTATCGTCATACCGAAGTTGATGGCCGCGATATTGAGCCGGAAACGCATGTTCGAAGCCTTGCGCGAACCGATCTTGTTGCCGTCGGCATCCTTCTGGGTGATGCTCGTATACTGTATGCCGCCCAGCCCGAACGAAATCGTCGCACAGACGTTGGGGAAGATGTATACGGCAGCTCCCGGGTTGAACGCCAGCTTTACCTGCGTTTTGTCGTTGTAGGTGCGGTTGGGTGCGCCTCCTTCGTTATGATCCGGGTCGTATGCGAAGCTCGAATGTCCCGTCGAGAGCGCCAGCTCGAACTCGGCGAAGAGCCCGAAGCGTCCTTTGGGGTCGAGCCCCGCATAAGAACGGTGGAAAATGCCGAATGAGTATTCGTCGCTCGAAAGATCGACGTAGGGGAGCTGCCCCGAGAGGTCGTTGCCCTCGCCCGCATCGAAATAGGTGTTGTCGAGCGTGCCGCCCATGTGGCTGTATCCGAAACGGATGCCGATACAGTTGTTATCGCGGTAGAAATAACCGACGAAGGGTTTTACCGTTGCGATCGTGGCATCCGCATCGATGTTGTCGAAGATGAGCATGAGGTCGGTGTCGTCGCTCGAAACCGTACCGTAGGAGGCCGTAAGACCCATCATCACTTCTCCCTTGTAGGCGAATTTGAGTTTGTTGATCTCGCGGTCGATGCGGCGGCGCGTGGGCAGGAAACGCTCCACCTGGGGGCGCTTGTGCTTTTCGGCCGGCATGGCTGCGGGCATCGTCGCCGGGGAGGCCGCCAGGGCACCGAGGGTACCCGCTGCGGCTGCGGTGTCCGTTTCTGCGGCGAGTCCC
>UMGY01016783.1_pt1 | contig 12049 bp, 8 predicted proteins | sample 1965391 | NCBI WGS metagenome assembly UMGY01 (sample SAMEA4836084, study PRJEB28245) | human gut metagenome | biome: gut microbiome; material: fecal sample | place: Denmark | collected 2008 | reverse complement strand
TTGTTGCTTTTGGTCGCTATGTTCATTATTTCTAAATATGAATTGGAAGATAATGTGATTGACAATATAAATGAGGAGATAGAATCGCGCTGTAAAAAAGGCGAATAGATAAGATAGTAGAATGTTTATTACTCAAAAATATAACGTATGAAACTCAAACGAATAATTCTGTTATTATTGACAGTGATGTTTTCTTTTTCTTATGGAGAAGTTTTTGCGAAAGATGGAAATTCGCTGAAAAAGGCTTTGAAAAACAAGTTTTTGATTGGCGTGTCAGTGAACACACATCAAAGTTCCGGTAAGGATGTCGCAGCTGTTGAAATTGTAAAGAAGAATTTTAATTCCATCGTGGCGGAAAACTGCATGAAGTCTTCTGTCATTCATCCGAAAGAAAATAAGTATAATTTTGCGCAGGCAGATGAATTTGTCAGTTTTGGTGAGAGCAATCAAATGGCTATCATTGGTCACTGCCTGATTTGGCATTCACAATTGGCTCCTTGGTTTTGCGTAGATAAGGACGGGAATAATGTTTCTCCGGAAGTCCTGAAGAAACGGATGAAAGACCATATCACTACCATCGTGAAACGCTATAAAGGCCGTATCAAAGGCTGGGATGTAGTAAATGAAGCGATTGAAGATAATGGAGCATATCGCAAGACAAAGTTTTATGAGATTCTGGGGGAAGAATATATCCTATTGGCTTTCCAATATGCACACGAGGCCGATCCGGATGCCGAACTTTACTACAATGACTACTCAATGGCCCAACCGGGGAGAAGAGAAGCCGTCGTGAAAATGGTGAACGATTTGAAAAAACGTGGAATCCGTATTGATGCCATAGGTATGCAAGGACACATCGGCATGGACTACCCGAAAATCAGTGAATTTGAGAAGAGTATGCTGGCCTTTGCCGGAACAGGAGTGAAGATAATGATAACAGAACTGGATTTGACGGTGATACCATCACCGAATCCCAATGTAGGTGCAGAAGTTTCCGCTTCCTTTGAATATAAGAAAGAGATGAATCCTTATCCGGATGGATTACCGGAAGAGGTATCGAAAGCATGGACTGAAAGAATGAATGACTTTTTCCGTCTGTTCCTGAAACATCATAACCTTATCACCAGGGTTACTCTTTGGGGAGTAGCCGATCAGAACTCTTGGCGTAATGACTGGCCGATGAGAGGCCGCACGGATTATCCGTTACTTTTTGATCGCAATTATCAGCCGAAGCCGGTAGTCGACCTGATTATCAAAGAGGCTGAAAAAACAAAATAAGTTTCTAACAGAAAAACCGAAAAAGCATGAAAACAGAAAAAAGATATTTAGTTCCCAGTGATTATATGGCTGCCCCTGCCGTACATGTATCTGATGGCAAACTGTATATTTATCCCTCGCACGATTGGGAAAGTGGTATTGCTGAAAATGATAATGGCGATCATTTCAATATGAAAGATTATCACGTGTATTCTATGGATGATGTGATGAACGGTGAAATAAAAGATCATGGAGTGGTGCTTTCCACAGAGGATATTCCTTGGGCGGGCCGTCAACTATGGGATTGTGATGTGGTTTGTAAAGATGGTAAGTACTATATGTATTTTCCATTGAAAGATCAGAATGATATATTTCGTATCGGGGTAGCTGTGAGTGATAAACCTTATGGTCCTTTTATACCGGAAGCTAATCCGATGAAGGGAAGTTACAGCATCGATCCGGCTGTATGGGATGACGGAGATGGTAACTATTATATGTATTTCGGTGGATTGTGGGGTGGACAACTTCAACGTTACCGTAATAATAAAGCCTTGGAATCTGCCATTTTGCCGGAAGGAGAGGAGGAGGCAATCCCGTCGCGTGTTGCTCGTTTGAGTGAAGACATGATGGAGTTTGCCGAAGAACCCCGTGCAGTGGTAATTCTGGATGAAGACGGTAAGCCATTGACAGCAGGGGATACGGAACGCCGTTTCTTCGAAGCTTCGTGGATGCATAAATATAATGGTAAATACTATTTTTCCTATTCTACGGGAGACACTCATTTGCTCTGCTATGCAACAGGTGATAACCCTTATGGTCCGTTTACTTATCAGGGAGTCATTCTGACTCCGGTGGTAGGATGGACTACTCACCATGCTATTGTAGAGTTTAAAGGTAAGTGGTATCTGTTTCATCACGATTGTGTACCATCAGAGGGAAAGACTTGGCTCCGTAGCCTAAAAGTCTGTGAACTTCAGTATGATGCAGACGGGCGAATCATTACTATCGAGGGAAAAGATGAATAATAGAATACATTAAAACTACCGCTTCTATCTGAAAAATATGCCTAGAAATATATTTGCATTGATATTCACTATCCTTTTTTGCTTTTCTTCTATTTGGGCAGAAGATGGAAGTGCCTTGTGGCTTCGTTATGCATCGGGAGCGAAAGCGGAAATTACCAGCAAGAAACAATCACCTACATTACGTATTGCGGTTTCCGAATTACAGAACTTCTGGCAGGGAGGAATCCCGGTTACTTTGGAGGTCCGGAACAATAAAGAACTTCGTGCACTTGGAAATGAGGGATATACGATTCAGACCTCCAAAGGTGGCAGTCAAATAACGATAGCTTCTTCCGGTGAACAAGGAGTACTTTATGGAACGTATCATTTACTCCGTCTGCAAGCTACCGGACAACTACCGGAATCAGCTTTGCAATCCCTCAATATCTCCGAACGACCTGATTATCGAATTCGTATCCTGAATCATTGGGATAACTTGGATGGTACAATCGAACGCGGATATGCCGGACATTCACTTTGGAAATGGGACGAACTTCCGTCTGTTGTCTCTCCCCGTTATGAAGCCTACGCTCGTGCCAATGCTTCTATCGGCATTAATGCCACTGTAATAAACAATGTCAATGCAAGTCCTAAGATACTATCTAATGATTATTTGCAGAAAGTCAAAGTCTTGGCCGACGTTTTCCGCCCTTATGGCTTGAAAATATATCTTTCTATCAATTTCTCTTCTCCCGCAGCTTTAGGCGGTTTATCCACTTCCGATCCGTTGAATAAAGAAGTGATAAACTGGTGGAAGCAGAAAGCCAAAGAGATTTATTCTCTGATTCCCGATTTCGGAGGTTTTCTGGTGAAAGCGAATTCCGAAGGGCAGCCCGGTCCGTGTGACTACGGACGGACTCATGCCGAAGGAGCCAATATGTTTGCCGATGTGTTGAGGTCCTATCATGGCATTGTGATGTGGCGCGCTTTCGTTTATTCTCCTACCGACAGCGACCGTGCCAAACAAGCCTATCTTGAATTTGAACCTTTGGATGATAAATTTCGGGATAATGTTATTGTGCAGATCAAGAACGGTCCGATAGATTTCCAACCCCGTGAACCATTCAGCCCGCTGTTCGGAGCCATGAAAAAGACGGCAGTTATGCCCGAATTTCAAATCACACAAGAGTATCTTGGTTTTTCCAATCATCTTGCATTCCTTGCTCCTATGTGGAAAGAGTGTTTAGACAGTGATACTTATCTGCAAGGCAAAGGCTCTACCGTTGCCCGTGTGACAGATGGTTCTTTATTCTTTCATCCGCTCACGGCTATTTCCGGAGTGGCAAACATCGGTGATGATACTAATTGGTGTGGACATCCTTTTGCTCAAGCCAACTGGTATGCTTTCGGACGATTGGCATGGAAACATTCGCTCTCTTCCGAACAGATAGGAGAAGAATGGTTGAAACAAACTTTTCTTCCCGTTACCGGTGCGCAAACCGATACTCCGGCAGGAGAAGTCATTCAAAAAGAGCAGGTCGACGCTGAACTCTCCCTTCTCAACTTCCAAGTGCTTCAAAAATCGAGAGAAGCAGTAGTAGACTACATGATGCCTCTCGGCTTGCATCATATCTTTGCATGGGGACATCATTACGGACCGGAACCCTGGTGTGATATTCCCGATGCCCGCCCGGATTGGCTGCCTCCTTATTACCACCGTGCCGACAACATGGGAATAGGTTTCGACCGCAGCAGTACAGGAAGTAATGCTACCGGACAATACCATTCTCCATTATGCGAGCAACTGGACAATGTGAATACTTGTCCGGAGAATCTGCTCCTTTGGTTTCACCATGTCCCTTGGAATCATCAGATGAAGAGCGGACGTACACTTTGGGCAGAACTGTGCTACGCGTATGATCGTGGTGTAAACGAAGTGAGAAACTTTCAAAATGTGTGGGACAGGATGGAACCGTATATTGATTCCGAACGTTTTCGTGATGTGCAACACCGCCTGAAGATTCAGGCACGGGATGCTGTCTGGTGGCGGGATGCTTGTTTGCTTTACTTCCAGCAATTCAGCAGACAATCGATACCTTACGAATTGGAACGTCCCATACACGAGTTGAAAGATATGATGGAATACAAATTGGATATTACCAATTTTGAATGTCCACCTTATGGGTTTAGTAAGTAAATAAAGATATTCCTTCTACGGAACGAATAAGAATATGTTTGCAATTTGGCGTCTTTTATGATAAAATTGTTACCTTTGCGGGCAATAATAAAACAGAATAAAAGAATATGAACCAAAATACATTCTGCATGGCGGGGGGCGTAGCACGCAACCCGCTTGTGCGTTTAGCCAAACCCATCACGGCAACTATCGGAGCGAATGAACACATAGCTATTGTAGGTCCCAATGGTGGCGGTAAAAGTCTTTTTGTAGATACCCTGATCGGAAAATATCCATTGCGTGAAGGAACCGTACAATATGATTTTTCCCCCTCTGCCACCCAGACTCTTTATGATAATGTGAAATACATTGCTTTCCGTGATACCTATGGAGCTGCCGATGCCAATTACTACTACCAGCAGCGTTGGAATGCTCACGATCAGGATGAAGCTCCTGATGTTCGTGAGATGTTGGGAGAAATCAAGGACGAGCAACTACAACGCGAACTGTTTGAACTCTTCCGTATCGAACCGTTGCTCGACAAGAAAATTATTCTCCTTTCCAGCGGTGAATTACGTAAATTCCAGCTAACCAAAACCCTGTTGACTGCTCCCCGCGTGTTGATTATGGATAATCCGTTTATCGGACTGGATGCTCCTACGCGTGAACTGTTGTTTTCTTTGCTCGAACGTCTGACAAAAATGTCGTCCGTACAGATCATTCTGGTACTTTCCATGCTCGATGATATACCTTCATTCATCACTCATGTCATTCCTGTGGACAAAATGGAGGTCTTTCCTAAAATGGAACGTGAAGCCTATCTGGAAGCTTTCCGCAGTAGAGATGTGGTTACCGCTTTGGATGATTTGCAGCAACGGATTATAGATTTGCCATCTGATGGCAACAATTACGATTCGGAGGAAGTAGTAAAACTTAATAAGGTCAGTATCCGTTATGGCGACCGAACTATTCTGAAAGAACTGGACTGGACAGTCCGTCGTGGTGAGAAGTGGGCGTTGAGTGGTGAGAACGGTGCTGGGAAATCGACTCTGTTGAGCCTTGTCTGTGCAGACAATCCGCAATCGTATGCCTGTGACATCAGTCTCTTCGGACGGAAAAGAGGGACGGGAGAAAGTATTTGGGAAATCAAGAAACATATTGGTTACGTAAGTCCGGAGATGCACCGTGCTTATCTTAAAAATCTGCCCGCTATTGAGATTGTAGCCAGTGGTTTGCATGACAGTATCGGTCTGTATAAACGTCCTCAACCGGAACAGATGGCTATCTGTGAGTGGTGGATGGATATATTTGGCATTGCAGATTTGAAAGATAAACCATTCCTGCAACTATCCAGTGGAGAACAACGTTTGTCCTTGTTGGCAAGAGCTTTCGTCAAAGACCCGGAACTGCTGATTCTGGATGAACCGCTTCATGGCTTGGATACTTATAATCGTCGACGGGTAAAGAAAGTGATTGAGGCTTTCTGCCGACGCAAAGATAAGACGATGATTATGGTGACACATTATGAATCGGAACTTCCCAACACTATAACAGATCGTATTTTCTTAAAGAGAAACCGGTAAACATTGTTTTCTGATATTTATTTTGAATTTAGATTTTAGTTAATCGGATGCGTAAACCAGAAACAAGAACCTTTCCCCGGTTCTGATTCCACTCCGATTTTGCCGCCTAACTGTGTGACGATACTTTGACAGATAGGGAGTCCCAGCCCTGTGCCGGCAATAAAATTATTCAATTTCACGAATCGGGTAAAGATAGCTTCCTGCTTTTCCGGTTCGATGCCCATTCCCGTATCTTGAACCGAGAATCTGACTTCATTTCCGTTGATTCGGTAATCAATAACAATACTGCCCTCGGAAGTAAATTTCAGAGCATTCGTTACAAAATTCAGCAATACCTGATACAACCTGTTTTTGTCGCTGGTAAAAGTAAGCTCGGGCAGTTCCGGTGCTAAGAGAATCTCTACTTGCTCTGTAGCCCTTACCTGCATAGATTGTAGCAGTTCGTTGCAAAGTTGTTGTGCATCCACTTGTTCTGGGATAATGTCGAAAGTCCCTGCCTCAATCTTTGACAAGTCAAGAATATCCGAGATCAGTTGTAACAAGAGCTTGTTGTTTTCTTCAATAATCGTTGCATACAGATGTTTTTCTTCTGCATCCTCCGCTTCCTCAAGCAAACTGGAAAAGCCTACTATCGCATTGAGCGGGGTACGTATCTCATGACTCATATTCGCAAGAAAAGCAGATTTTAGCCGGTCGGCTTCTTCAGCTTTCTCTTTGGCGCCAATCAGCATCCGCTCTGTCTCTTTCAGTTCGGTAATATCAAAGTTGATACACAGCATTTCGATGATATTGTCCTGGGGCTGGTAATTCCTTACTAATACGTTAACCCGTGTCCAAGTGTAATTTCCATCTGCTCTGCGAATCCGGACATCGCGGGATAGCTTGGAACTTTCTCCTTTTATCACTTTATCCAGGAAGTCGATCATCACAGCTCGATCTTCTGGATGGAAATGGGAATGAATGCCGATGATTTCCGGCAATGGGGTACCCTCTTCTTCACCTACATTCCTGTACCAGCTTCTCAAAGCATACCCATCCCGACTCAAAGCATCGAAGTGCGCGTAACCTACTTTGGCATAATCTCCTACCAGGTCGAAAAAACTCTCGAATTCCTGAATCTTATTATAAGCAATTGTATCTTCGGTCTTGTCTACATTAATTAAGAGGTAGTTGATAGGTTCGTGATTGTGATCGTATAGAGTGGTGACTTTGGTTGTTAAGTCAATGAAACCGGTTGTACTGTTAGGCTGATAATATTTGTTGATTTTGGAAAAGTCATACCGGAATGTAAAATCTGCGTTCTCATTGTCTTTTATTTTCTGTTTTATCTCTTCCGGCAATATAGGATTCTCGAAAATGTTGACTCCCAAAATATCTTCTTTATTGGAAATACGGAACATTTCCATATCTTTTTTATTCAGGTCGACCATTTGACCGTCCTTATCATATAATTCGATGCCTACCGGAAGATTCTTATATATATTATGAAGGATCCGCTCGCTATTTTGTAGAGCCTGGTGTGCAGATGCTATATGAATTCCCTCTTGGGTTTCGGCAATTCCATATACTTTGGTGTTACCATTTTCGTCTGTTTCCTGGAAGCATGCCTTGCTACGAATCCATACATGACCTTTGGGAGTATCAAACAAGTATATTTCTTCTACAGTCTGTTGTACTTTGTCAAAAGATGGAAAAGTTGCGTATCCCTGATCTTCTTTTAGAATACGCTTGTTGAAATCTTCGAAACTGATGAGCCCGTCTTCTCCTATTCCGAGTAGTTGGGAGATAAGTTCCGAACACTTGTAAGTCTCTGCTTTCAAGTCAGCTTCCCACCATCCTATATTCGCTTTGTTCATAAGCTTTTGTAGGAATTCGCTTTCGTTTTGTTCGTTTATTTTCAAGGTATGTCTGTATTATCAGGTAGTTAGACAATAATTTGCTCGTAAAAATAATCATTTTTGTTGAATTCCACCTTAAAAAAGTAAAAGATAGTATGATTGTATCACAAGGAAAGTATGTATTACAAAGAAAATGGGCATATATGAGCAGAGTATCAATAAATTATCTTCGTGTAAAAAAAGTAATCGAAGCATTCTGTACGCGTAAAGATAAAGCGAAGATTAAATCAATGTCCAGATGAATGGAAACGGCTGGATATAGTTGTGAATCGTATCTTTCTGGAGAGAAACATAGTGTCAAAATATTAAGAGTCAGACGATGGGAATAGAATATGTCTATAACAACAAATGTATTTATATGAATTATAATCTTTTTTAATAAATAGAGTGTTTTTTGCTCCAATTGGTTATCTTTGCGCTCTATGAAACGCAAAAAGTAACTATAAATACATGAATAATAGTCAAAATGCTATAACTGTTATATACAGGGAACATTGGCAAAAACTCTATATTCATGCATATAATCTGCTGAATGATGAGGAAAGCGCAAAAGATGTGGTGAACGATGTCTTTTGTTCGGTGCTTGAGAGCAACGAACGGTTGACAACGGAAGAGGATCTGCTGCCGTTATTCTTCGTCATGGTGCGAAATCGTTGTATTGACCAAATACGTCATCAGAACGTGGTGCATAAAAATGCGGAAAGATATCTGGAAGAACTTTACAGTGGCTGGACTGTGAAAGAATACCGTGAGTATGAAGACAAGATAAACCGGATGCAGGAGAGTATTCGCCAGATGGCTCCACAAATGCGAACCGTAGTGGAAGAATTCTTCTTAAATGAAAAGAAATGTGCGGAAATCAGTGAAAAGTTACGTATTAGTGATAATACCGTTAGAACGCACATTGCCAGAGCTTTAAAGATACTCCGAAAACAATTAACCATCTTTTTTTAAAAAAAATCCTATCGGGGTGTCATCAGTTTCAGTAACCTTTACGTGTTTAATGAAACTATTGACACTATGATAGACCATTCAGATAAAAAATTAGATTATGCACTTCGTGCCATACAACATCCACAATTAAGAGAAACTGATGAATTTCTTCAGTGGATAGGTATACCTGAAAATAAAGAACTTTTCTTGGAATTAATGGCTTGTAAGGAAGCTGTGATACGTGAGAATCTGCAACGGAAACGCAAGTACAGAAAGAAAATGCGTATCTTGGCAATTGCTTCTTCTGCTGCAGCTGTCTTGATACTGGCTTTTCTGATTCCTTCTTTGCTTCCTTCCACTTCTTTACCTGCAGAACAGCCGATACGTTTTTTTGCTGCGAACAACAATGATGAACATGTGGTCCTACAAATGGATGGTCGTAGTGAACAGCAGTTATTGACAGACAGTGTGATGGATGTGAAAGACTGGAAAACTGTCTCGGCAGACACTGTATGCTGTCAGACTTTGACTACACCACGTGGAAAAGATTTTCTGCTGGTACTGGCTGATGGGACTAAGGTATGGCTCAATGCTGAAAGTCGTTTGCGCTACCCTGTGGCATTTCATGGAAAAGAACGACGTGTGGAACTAGAAGGGGAGGCTTGCTTTGAAGTGGCAAAAGATGCCGAACATCCGTTTATTGTATGTGCTAATGGCATGAATACCATGGTGCTGGGAACTAAATTCAACGTGCGTTCCTATACTGTTGAAGATCGTCATGTAACTTTGGTGAATGGTAAGGTGCAGGTTACAAACACAGTTAACAATAAGTCGGTAACATTACGTCCGGGACAGGATTTGACCTATACGGAAACCGGAGAGGAAAAAGTATCAGAAGTGAATATCGTTACATATACAGCCTGGACAGAGGGAATGTTCTACTTTGAGGATGTGCCGTTGGAAGAAATCATGGGTGCTTTGGGAAGATGGTATAATGTGAATATCGATTTCGAGCGGCGCGAATTGTATCATATCAGGTTGAACTTCTGGGCTAATAAAAATACCCATTTGGATGAAGCATTGGAACTGCTGAATAAGTTGGAGAAAGTGCAGGTAGACTATCAGGACGGAACCATTACGATCAAACAGATTTAACTATACAAATACAACTCTTATGAAAAAGCAACAAATTACATTATTAGAAAAAAGAACTAAAAGAAAGCTTGTATGGATGAAAACTGCCTTTCTATTGCTGGTGCTCACAGCAGCAACCTTGCAAGGATGGGCGCAGAATGCAGAAAACAGGCAGATTTCTTTAGAGATGAAAAACGAACCGCTCGGTTCGGCCTTGAAGCAGTTCAGCAATGTATCTGGTTATAAGGTGAATTTTCCCAGTGAAGACGTTGCACCCTATCGTGTAACTGTGAGTATATATCAGATGTCTCCTTTTGCAGCACTTCAGAAGATGCTGGAAGGAAAGCCTTTTGAGTATGATGTGAAACAAAATTTCATCACTGTCCGTAAAGTGAAAACTACCTCGACAACTGCTTCAGGCAAGTTCAGAAATGTTGGAGGTCAGGTAGTGGATGAAAGTGGTGATCCCTTGCCGGGAGCAAATGTAAAGGTGCTTAACAGTCCCTTTGGTGCTATTACGGACGCAGAGGGAAACTTTACTTGTAGAGTTCCGGTCGATGTACATACATTGGAAGTGTCTTTCGTTGGTATGCAGTCGGAAAAGGTTTCTGTTAAAGACCGTAACAACGTCAGGGTGATAATGCATGAGGACAAGCAACAGTTGGGTGATGTTATTGTGACTGGTTATCAGCGTATTAGCCGTGAACGTTCTACTGCCGCTTTCGGTTTTGTTGATTCCGAGCAACTGAACAGACAGATGCACAGTGATCTGGCCTCATCTCTGGAAGGGCAAGTAGCTGGTTTGCGTATGAATATCAATTCGAATACGGGTGATATGAGTCCTATTCTTCGTGGGGTAGGTACATTCTCGCATGATGTGGGAACAGAACCACTGATTGTTGTGGACGATATGCCAACCAATTTGAGATTGAGCGAGATAAATCCGTATAATGTAGAGAGTATCACTGTTCTGAAAGATGCTGCCGCTGCCAGTATTTATGGTGCTTTGGCAGCCAATGGCGTTATTGTGGTAGCCACGATGCGGGCTAAAAAAGAAGGTGCGCACGTGAGCATTAATGCAGACTGGTTTATCACTACCAAACCAAATTTCAAGAGTTTGAATTTAGCTTCAACAAGTGATATTATTGATTATCAGACAGCTGTTTTTGATGCCAATGTAGCGGAAAAAGGAAGTGCGGCGAATTTTTTATCTTCTTTTGAGTATAATTATTACAATCCCTTGTTTCAGCTTTATCTGGATCAGGCCAATGGGGATATTACCAGTGGTGAAGTAAATGCTACGTTGAGGCAATGGCGCAATAATGATTATTATAAAGAATATCGTGATAACGCTTGGCGTACGGCTATAACCCAGCGCTATAATGTAACCGTATCACAGAAAGCCGGAAATAGCAACCATCTCCTTTCTTTCAATTATGAAAAGGATAGTCAGCGCGTTATCAGTGGCAAAAGTAATAAAATTTCTTTATACTATAAATCGAATTATGCGGTTACAAACTGGCTGAACCTGAATGCCGGAGTGGATGTACGTATGGGACGTAGTTATACCCCGAATAGCGGTTATACTAGCTACACCCTGCAACAGCGATATGAACGGATATTGGATGCCGATGGTAACCATTATACTTCTCCTTACGTGAATGTGGATACATCTCCTTCCTATAATGGGAGTGTTGTAAGAAAAGCTGAAGGTGTCTCACCTTATAGAACGTTTGGTTTCAATGTACTTGATGCATTGGAGGAAAGCATAACAAAGTCACATGATGTTAGTATTCGTCCGTTTGTAAGTTTACAGGCTCGTTTCCTGAAAATGTTCAAATACAACTTCATGTATCAGTATGAATGGAATAAAGATAAGAGTGAACTATTTGAGTCGGAAAATACTTATGTAATGCGTATGCTACATAACAGTATGGTTGATACAAATGGAAAAGCACAATTGCCGCAAGGGGGACGTTTTTCTCAGACAGAAGTTGAAAGTAAGCGTTACACGGTACGAAACCAAATAGACTTTGATAAAACTTGGAAGGACCATGCAGTAAC
>UMGY01038680.1_pt1 | contig 12080 bp, 6 predicted proteins | sample 1965391 | NCBI WGS metagenome assembly UMGY01 (sample SAMEA4836084, study PRJEB28245) | human gut metagenome | biome: gut microbiome; material: fecal sample | place: Denmark | collected 2008 | reverse complement strand
AGCTACTCATCGGCCGAACTTTACGACCTTATTGTAGAAAAATGGGGAAAGACAGCCGGAGAAGCAGTCTACGTGGAAGCTCGGGTAGCCGCCAAAGTGGAAGGTCCTAAATTCAAATATCCCGAAATAGCGACCACGAAAGTGCAAATAACCACCTATAAGCCCACATCGCAACCGCTCTATATTACAGGTACGGCTACGACCGGCGGTACGGATCTGAATGCCGCTGAGAAAATAACCGAACTATCCAACGGTCGTCTGTATAATTGGAGAGGCCAGTTGAAACAAGGCGGATTCAAATTCATCACCACGCTGGGACAGGCCTTGCCTTCTTACAACAAAGGGGCGGACAACAGCTCTGTCGTAAAACGTACAAGTGAAACGGAAGCAGACGATCTCTTCCAGATAAACGAGGCTGGATTGTATTACATCTATCTATCGCTTAAAGATATGACCATCTCATACAAGAAACTTCTATATGAGAACTTATATCTTGTAGGTAACGCTACCGCCGCCGGCTGGGATATAGAAAAGGTTATCGCCATGACTCCCGATAACTTGAATCCCAACATCTTTACTTATCAGGGGGCTCTGCAAGAGGGAGAATTGAAAATCCTCGCCCAAAGGAAGTTCGACGGAACCACGTTCAAGCCACTCGTTCCAGACGGTTCTATCGAAAGTACCGATGTACAAGTGACTCCGGGAGAACAGCCAGACTACAAGTGGAAAATAACCGCCGAGCAAGCAGGTCTTTACAAGATCACTCTCGATACGGAAAAAATGGAAATCAAATTTGAAAAGCAGTAATCATGATCGCGCTACTATTCGGAAAAATTCCGAATAGTAGCGTCGACCAATGAGTCTCGTCAAATTCGTTAAAACATCACACAACTCATCATGAAAAAAAATTTATTAGCACTCGCTTTCCTTGTAGGACTACTGACCTGCTGTAAAAGCGAAGATGCACCCATCAAACCCGTGAAACCCACTGATCCGGGAAGTATCAATAAGGAGTACATGTCGCGAGCCGAAACGACTTTTGCCAATATTTTTAAATATTATTGGAGCGACAAAGTGCGAATGATGTTCGGCTCATATCCCAATACATTAGGAACTCCCCAAGAGCCTTCCAGCCCCGACTATAATAGCCACGCTTACTTATGGGGATTGGGCAGCGTCGTTTCGGCCTTCAACGCTATCGTACAAAATACCGATAACGTAGATTTCCGAATGACCTACGAAAGCCGGTTGAAAGAGACACTGCTCAAATACTACAATACGACAAAAGAACCCATGTGTTTCGGCTGTTTTGTCAACCCTCACGATCAACGTCTATATGACGATGCTATTGGGGTGGGTATAGATTTAGCGGATCTTTACAGCAAAACCAAAGATAGCTGGTATCTCGACTATGCAAAAAGCATATGGAATTTCGTACTCTCCGGGAAAGACGATGAACTCGGAGGCGGAGTTTATTGGGACGAAAATGCCAAAGACTCCAAAAACACTTGTTCCAACGCTCCGGCCGTGGTTCTCGCTTTGAAACTCTATCAAATCACCAACGATGCAGCGTACTTGGAGAACGGTAAAGATATTTACAAATGGACAAAATCGAAATTACAAGACCCCTCCGACTACCTCTACTGGGATTGCATCAAAACGAGCGGTAAAATCGAAACCAGCAAGTTCTCTTACAACTCGGGACAAATGTTGCAAGCAGCCGTGTTGCTCTACAATGCGACAGGCGAGGAACAATATCTCACCGATGCCAAATTGCTCGCAGAGGCTTGCTATAATTATTTCTTCGAAAACTTCATATCCAACTCGTCGGGAGAGCAATTCCGCATTCTCAAAGACGGAAGTCGCTGGTTCAATGCGATCATGGTCCGCGGATTCCTTGAACTGAACAAAGTCGAGAGCAATGGAACTTATATGATCGCCATACGCAAATCGGTCGACCACGCATGGAAATACACCCGGGATGCCGAGACCGGACTTTTCTTCAAACAATTCAGCGGGAACGACATAACGGACAACCCGGGAGATATTCTTGCACAAGGTGCTATGGTTGAATTATTCGCAAAATTAGCAGTTAACTAATAATTAAAATTTTTATCCATGAAATTAAACGGAATTATAGTTGCTTTATGCTCGGTCGGAATCCTCAATGCACATGCCGAAAACGTAGCTATCGCCAAATCTTCTCTCGTGGGAGACGGGATAGTCGAATTCGTTCCGCAAGGATTCGACCAAACGAAAACCCCCTCTTTAATTCTTAAAGAAGAACCCACGGCAAAAGGGTCTGTACCCTCCGATTGGGAATTATATCCACAATTCACCGTCGTGGACGGAAAAGCCAATGCCTCATTGAGCCTGACCGGTGAAATAAGTCTGTATGGCGGTGGCGAAGTTACCGGGCCTCTATTGAGAAACGGCCAATACATAAAACTCTGGAACACCGATACAGGAGCCTACGGCGTCGATGGCGGTAAACGACTGTATCAATCACATCCGTGGGTATTGGGTGTGAGAAGAGACGGTAGCGCTTTCGGTATTTTGTTCGATAGTAGCTGGAAATCGGAACTACATACCAATTCCGACAAAGTCGAATTTAACACAGAAGGAGCTCTATTCCGCATTTACATCATCGACAGGGAATCACCCAAAGATGTCCTCAAAGGCCTTGCCGAATTGACCGGGACCATCACGATGCCTGCCCGTTGGACTCTGGGCTACAAGATATGTAATTTTATAACATATTGGTTTACTGTAACTTACAATGTATATCAAAGAGCAGTTTTAAATTTAGTATCATTTTGGTATCACTATATCACTTTTGTGATAATTTCCTTAAACTTTATCTCATACATTTTTCTGCTGTACTTTTAACCATCATAAAATCTGATTTCTTTTCATCAGCACATTAAAAACGTTTTTTTAGCGGTACAATGAAAATAATTCGCTAATTTTGCAAAAACATTTGAGTGTTGTAGGCTTGATTCGCCTCAGACACATTCAGTAAAACGCCACTTTAAAATTTAATAATAGTGGAGTTCAATGCTAAATTAAATATGCAAATGTATAATTGAGACTATAATATATGATATATGTACACTCCAACGAAATTGACAGAGTATCTTGATAAGTATGGTGTATCTTGGGCTAAAACACTTCCCGAGAACACTCCTCCTGAAGATATTGTAGTGGCATATAATAAGGAACCATTGTTTCGTCTTATACAAAAGGAGGAAATAATGACAGAAAACGACCTAAAAACTCATTCAGAATTATATCCTAATAGAAATTTTGGGAATAATTTGTGGAAAGCTTCTGGGTTGTCTTCACTTTGCACATTAGAAGATGCCCGTTCTATGGCTAAGCTGCCATATTTAAAACACCTACATGGCATAGCAGAAATAACAATGAGTCCTGAATATGGTGTGATGCTCAAAACTCCGAGTAATAATTGTGCAAATCATTATACTTGGTGGCATACTACATTGTTTGATTTAAACAATGCAGAAATCCAATATAGAGAAATAACCCTTCAACCGAAAGCAATATGATTCGATTAAATTTTATAGAGGTTATTGTTTTCTATGAAGTACCACAAATCTTCATAGCGACAGATATTTTTGACACAAAATATTTGTGTCTGTTATATCCGCATGATGATGAATTATGTTACAAGTATCTTGCTGTTAGGATTAGCGAGAAACGTTTAAACTTATTCAAGGGTCAAATCATTGATTTATTGTCCATATATCAAGATCCTGAGGATGGTTGCTATTTTGATGTAGTGGTAAAAGATGCAAATGATATTATTGCTACGCCTCTACCTGCAAATCAGATTCAACCTTTTATGCTGCCAGATGATGGATTCTATTGTAATTATGATGCAATTGATAATGAAGAACTCATATCACGCTCTTTACAAAGTGGTAAAATAATGTCTTGTATTGCATTCAGTGATATTGAAAACTCTCATAATATAGATGTTAACGTTTTAACAAATGCTTTAGATAGATACCAAGCCATGGTACGTAATTGTCATATTAAAAGGTTTGGCAAACAATATGCTTCAGAAGCAAATATGAGAGCTTGTGCATTACAGGCAGCGTCTTTTGATGTGCATTTTATTTTAAATGAAACATTTGATATGTTTGGAGAAGCATCAAGGATTTCATCTACCCTACAGAAAATAGACGAAATTTTCTCAATAGACTCGTCAGACGAATTGAAAGAAAAGATTGAAGAGTTACAGGGACATACACTAAGTAGTATGCGTTCTTTTCTACAGGTTATGGAAAAAAACAAGTTGTCATTTAAACATAAATGGGTTAAATCAACATTAGAAAAAAGTACATCTGGTTCTACAATATCTTTAAATGCGATTTCAAGAGTCTATGATTATTTAAACACTCATACAGAATTGGAAGAAGTAACAACTGAATTTGTTGGTTACTTCGCTTCTGGCACTGTCTTGAACAAAGGAAAATGGATTTTTATTTGCGATAAAAAAAGAATAACAGGAACAACTGATGAATCTAATATGTTCAATGGTATAACATTAGGAGAACGCCATCAATATAAAATAAAATGTATGGAATATCAAGATACAAATCCTGTTACGGCAAAGCCTAAAACGACATACAAACTTATTGAATGTACAAGATTGAATAGTCTATAATTATGAGGATATAGAAACGGAAATGACTACTCCGAAAATTGGTGGCATATAAGTCAACCAAAATAATTTTAAGTGTCGTATCAAATCTATTTTTAGAATGATACGACACTTTATTTTGTTTTTGATGTTCAAATTTTTAATATGGGTAAAGTATTTATCACATCTACTGTTTGACAAGAGAGCATAATTACCGACAGAAGCAGGTCAAGGATATAACGGGGTTGTTCATGTTCTCGTGACCAGTCGTTTGGATCATTTTTGATTTGGGACGCTTTATCAATGGTGATGGCATAGCGTTCCATTATCCATTCAATTACGGATTTGCCATTAACGACATATTCGTATGCTTTGAGTGGAATGTTCTCAATGGCAATATGGTCATTATAGATAATGCGTGTTTTATCAGCAACGAGCTTTCCATTTTCGTCACGAACTTTGGCAAACTTTATTTTATCAACGGCAAAGTATTGGTAGTTTTCGTTTGTCCAGTTGTTTTGCCAAATGTCCATATCGCCATTTACTCTGACACCACAAGTACGATGGGCAATCATTGGCATTGCAGCGAAAAACAGATAATCTCCATCTTGTCTAACAGCCTGCTCGTTTATGTTTTGTTCGTAATTTAGATGCAGGTCGGCAAGTTCTTTGCCTGCTTTATAAAAAGACATAAAGTCTTGCACATTATCTACAATGGGGATGCGAGGCAAAGATTTCTTCAAGTCATCGACAAATCGTTCACGATATTGCCGGGAATGAAGTAGTCCATACACATAGTAAAAGATGTGTTCTTTAGTAATGGCTTTTGAACCTCCGAAACGACTACGGACTTCTTTCAGAATCCAGTCGGTTATTCCGTCCCGACGAATATATTTATCTGTTTCTGCATCATCAAAAAGTGTAGCTTGGGGATTCTTATTTTCTTCATACCAATAAAGAGGGAAACATTGACCAGCACCAATGGAACTCCTATCTACAATATGAGAAGTAATTGATACAGAAAACTCTTTTTGCCCAGCACTTCCATTTACACATATTGCAATATTATCATGACCTTTTGGAAAGAATGATGGCATCAAATACCTACTCCAGTTAAGTTCTTTATTGAAATAAAGATGTTGCTTAAAATAGGGACGGTATATTGCATCCACTATTGTTTTTGGCTCAAATTGTAGTTCTTTACCTTTTTGCGCATACTTAAATAAAGCTTCATCCCACTTTATTTTAGTTTCGTCTTTATCTACAAAATGTGACGCAACAAGATTATTATTTTGTCCTAACGCATTTATAAGGCGATTTGTTTCAGAATTATAAAATGATATGAGCTTTAGACAATTATCGGTTAATGTATTCAAATTTGAGTTGTACACCCATGACTCTCGATTTGTTATGACACCTGTTGAATAATTTGAAAATACAGAATTAGCATTTATATTCTTTTTCTTTTCAGGAACAAATGGAATCAGAGTGTCATATAGTCCACCTCTTTGATTTATCCAGTCTGCCTTTTCGTTAGGTGTGATAATTTGCCATTCCAATTTCTGCGAAGAAATGGAACGGAAGTCTTTTACCATTTTGAGTTTTTGTTCACGAGTAAGGTAATCACCTATATCGTGATAATGAATAACAGCTTTCTGTCCTTTCTTTACCGGATTCTTAACAAGGAAAGTAATCGTAATGGGAGTACGAGAACCGCTTCCAAAGATTTTTCCTCCTTCTTTACGCGATAGTTCGCCAGATGTACGTTGATTCCCCCGAAGATTTAGTACATATATGGAGGTAAATTCCTCCTCAAAGCAGCGGCGAATACCAGAACCTGCACTGCTATCAAGCCACGCACCATTACTAATAAATGCTACAACACCGCCTTCGTCCTGTGAAATACGGTCAGAGGCCCAACGAAAAGCCTTAATATAACTATCATACAAAGATTTCTTTAATGAAGCCTCGGTAAATTTTACATACGTATCTGCTATTCTTTTATCAAGATTTGGATATTGAAGGTTTTGAGCATCATCATGTGCAGATTTTTGTCCAATGGAATACGGCGGATTCCCTACAATCACCCTCACATGCGTTGCCATCTGTTTTTTCACTCGTTTGGAATTGTCTTGAAAGAACTCCGTGAAAAGTTCGTTGTGTTTCTTCTCTGCCAACTGGAACGTATCGGTCAGGCAGATACCACTGTATGGTAGGTAAGTTTTCCGATGGGTAATGTCATGGAATACCGATTCAATATTCACATCGGCAATATAATAGGCCAGCAACACAATTTCATTGCAATGGATTTCATTCTGATACTTACGCTCCATATCCTCAGAACGGATAAGGCCGGATTGCAACAAACGAGTAATGAAGGTGCCGGTTCCGGTAAACGGGTCGAGGATATGTACATTCTGTTCGGTTAAAGATGTCTTGAACTCTGCTTTAAGAATGTCATCCACTGAACGGATGATGAAGTCCACGCATTCCACCGGTGTATAAACAATGCCCAGTTTCTCTACGGTAAGTGGGAATGCACCTTTGAAAAACTTTTCGTACAGATTCTTTATAATGGTCTGTTTGCTTTCCAAATTGTCAATTCCTCCTACATTGGTCTTTACCGAACGATAGAATCTTTCCAGTACCTCGGTATCCTTTTCAAAAGCCTGTTCTTGCAAGAGGTCTATCATGCGTTGCATGGAACGGCTCACGGTGTTGTTATTGACAAACTGGTAATCTGAAAACAGAGCATCAAATACAGGTCGGGTGATGATGTGTTGAGCCAGCATTTCAATGGCTTGGGCAGCATCTACCGATGGATTAAGGTCTCGCTGTAATCCCTTTAAATACTCATTGAAAGCCTTTTTGTGTACGCCGGACTGAATAAGTTTGGAAATACGCTCAATAAATTTGTGCGCAATAAGACCGACCTCTTTTGCCCAATTCTCCCAATAAAGACGGTCACCGCATTTTTCTACCAGTTTGGCATACATACCATCCTGTATCTCACCAAAACGAAGTTCCAACTGTCTGGCAATTTCTGCATTCTCAATTTGTTGCGCTTCCGCTTCTCCGTCATTTGTACCCAATCCCGGTCGGCCTATGGTAACAGACGGTGTGTCTGTCTGCTTGTTCGGCTTCTGCTTGTTGAGAGCTATCTTGTTTACCATTGCGTTGAAACGGTCATCGTGTGAACGGAGCGCGTTCAAGATAGCCCACACCACATCGAATGTCTTGTTGTTGTCAAGAGCTTCCTCCGCCGAAATATCGGATGGCACTACAATAGGGATGATGATATATCCATACTTCTTTTCATCGGATTGCCCTTTGTGAAATGTACGCATCACGCGGCCAACCGACTGCACCACATCCACCTGCGAATTACGGGCAGAAAGAAACAATACGGCATCGAGAGACGGCACATCCACACCCTCGGACAGACAACGCACGTTGGTTACAACACGGCATTCACGTTCATTGTCCGACTCTTCCGCCAGCCATTGCAGGATTCCATTACGCTCCTGCGAGTTCATAGAGCCATCTATATGCCGTGTCGTTACTGAAACGGTATGCGAAAGGTTTTCTGAATCAAGATTTTCTTCGTATTTCCCGGATATTCTTGGAAGCACCGAAGCTACATATTTTGACGTTCCGGCTTTTGTTTCGTTGCCTATGGCTGAACAGAACGCCACGGCACGGCGCATCATGCGTGGGTCGGCATCCCATGTGCGATGGTCGTCGCCATGTATCATTTTTGACAATCCGTTTATTACCCCAATGAGCTTGGATGTGTCGTCAAAATTCAGTTCGGTGGTAGAATTGGTGATGTCTTGTTTTATGTTGGCAGGTACATCATCTTCGCTAACAGTAAGGACAAGCACCTTGTAATCCGTCAATAAGCCATTTTGAACGGCGTATGAGAAATTCACACGATAAAATTCCTCTCCATAAATGGCTTTATCATCCATCGAGCAGAGAATGCAATCCTTTTCCGATGCCTTTATCTTGGCAGATTCCCCATACAAACGCGGTGTGGCAGTCATATAAAGGCGTTTCCGACCTTGTACATTCTCATTGGAATGTATCTTGATAAAGTTGCTCTCATCCTTATCGGCTATTTTTACGCCGGTAGTGCGGTGTGCCTCGTCACAAATAATGAAATCAAACACGCCGTATTCTCCGTTTGTCTCGGATAAAATCTCCTGTTGAGCTGCAGAAACGGCATCTATGGATTGGTAGGTGGAGAACACGACTACCAAGCCGTCATGATCCCGATATTTCTTTAATTGGGATGCAATGGATTGTGGATTGGTGGATGCTGGTACGGCAAGGTCAACCACGCTGTCGTCCGTATCGTCAGATCCCTTGGTGGTTTTGCGTGAGGCTTTGGAATCGGAACAGATGCAGACAGCCTTAATGGGCTTCTTCGCATCTGCCGACCATGCGTTGAGCGACTGCCCCAACAAGGCGATGGACGGAACCATGAACAGCACCAAGCCTTTGTTGTCAAACAACTGTTCTGCAATGAGCAGCGAAGTGTAGGTTTTACCTGTACCGCAAGCCATAATGAGCTTGCCCCTCTCGTTGCCATCTGCCATATAATGAACGTATGCTTTTGATATGGCATTCAATTGGTGTTCACGAGGCTTCTTGCCCTCCACCAGTGCAGAATTTCCGGTTAGACCGTCCATCAGCTTTTGCCAGTCCACAGGAGATGAATCAAGGTCTGCCATACCGATGCGCGTAACAGGCGGTTCCTGGTTTCGGATAGCCTCTTCTGCATTAGTTCCCCAATGGTTTGTGGTTGAAATCCAAATACGATTTGAAAAACGGACTGTTTGGAATGTTACCTCGTTTGTGAACGTGCGGCTGGAAGTGGCGAGAAATGAATCTACAGCAGGTTTATCTATGATTGTATTCTCAGCATAGCATTTACACTGGATAGCCCAATAGTCACCCAATTCAGTTTTGGCCACAAGGTCGATACCTGTGTCATTACCTCCAAAATCGTTTCGCCCCGGAAAATCTTCCCATAGCCAGACCGATTCAAGCTCATTGTAGCGTGGGTCTGTTAATAACCATGAGCGCATCAGTCGCTCGAACTTTGTACCTTTTTCCTTTTCTGTGAATGATTCGGTACGAAATTTATGTAGTATTTCCTTGAAATTCATCTCTTGATAAGAGATATATTTCAAAGGAACGGGCTCTAATAATCAGTGTTATACTGGCAAAATCTGACGCATTTGCAAAACAGATTCTCACAAAATACCTCTCATATATCATTATAAATGAGGAATGAACACGGTATTTGAAATATTATGCGTACCTTTGCAATATCAACTATAACTCTTATCAAGAGATTCGTCTTTTCGCTCAACACATTTCACCATAAATATCCGGTCAAAAATCTTTCAGGATAAGGCTGTTTGCCTTGTCCACCACGCTTGTGTCAAGCGATGCGAGATAGATGCGCGTAGTCTCTTCCGAATCATGTCCCATGCCCTCGCTGATGACAGAAAGAGGGATGTTCTTGCTCTTGGCAACGCTCGCCCAACAATGGCGGGCAACGTGCATGGTCAGCGGTATGTTCAATCCTGCCAGACCGACAACTTCCTTCAACGCCACATTGATGCGGCAGATGGCATTACGGTATTGTGTCCGTTCATCGGAACAGGGGTTTGTAATTATCGGCAGGAGGTAACGGGTGGCCGTATTCTCTCTATACTTGGCGATGATGTCTTCCATGCACTTCTCCCACTTGACGGTGAGCTGCTGCCCGGTCTTTCTTCTCCGGTACGTGATGGTTCCGTTCTTCAAGTCCGATTTTTTCAGATAGGCCATATCAATGAATGACATGCCACGGGTATAAAAGGAGAAGAGGAACATATCCCTTGCATAATCCAGATGCGGTTTCAGAGTCAAATCAAGTTCCTTAATGTGCTTGATGGACTTCAATGGGATGGCGCGTTTTACCGTCTTCCCGATGCCCGTGTAAACGTGCTTGAAAGGATGCTTCTGTTCCGTCAGTTCCTCTTCCACGGCACGGTTGTAAACGGCACGGAGTATGCGCATATAAAAGGAAACCGTGTTGGGGCAGATGCCCTTGCCTTTGAGCCAGGCCTCGTAAAGCATCATGGTGTTGCCGTCTATCTCGCACAAGAGTATGTCCTGCCCCTCACGGAACTTCATAAAACTAGCCAATGCCGCCGTATAGGTTTCTGATGTGCGGACTTTGCCAAGCTGCTTCAACTGTCCTATGATGCCCTGCATGAAGCGGAACAGCGATTGTTCGCCCGTTTGCCTGTTGAATTTCTCGATGATACTGTCAGCGGAATAAATTCCTCCCTGCCTGTCGCATTGGGCGACTATGGCTTTCAACCGTCTGGTGTCCCAGTCGATATGTTCCGTCACTTCTCGGAGATACCGTTTCCTGTTTTCGCCGATTTCGGACAGGATTTTCACAGAGGAAGTTCTCTTGTCCCATTCCGTGTCAAATATGCGGTAGTCCGTCTTAACTTGGCGGACTATGCGCCCGTGGATTACCTGATAATAGATGCTGCCCTCCCTGCCGCTTGCGGTGGAAGGACGAAATTTCACTTTTATGGATGCCATTCACTTTATTTTTGTTGTTTGGATTGTTTTTCTTCTTCTCTCACTGTCTTGACCTGCCTGTTGAATATGACTAAAGTGGAATCCGCACCGACAACATCCACCAGTTTCTCGTAAGCTCCGACGGTCACAGCCAGTCCTGGGTGCAACTCGTTAAGCATGATTGTAGTCACATGGTGTTTGTCTGCAACCGTTCTCAACCGCCTGTTTTCTTCCCGGTACTCATGCCATTGTACCCAACTTACGGCAAACAGGGCAAAGAATACGAGCATACAACCAATACCAGCCCATGCGTAAGGGTTCTTGTGCCAGCCATCGGGAACTTTGCTCCATAACAGCCTTATTGTGCTTATTGCCTTGTCCGGGCGGATTATCTGCCATAGTTCCGATATGGAACTTTGCTTTTGGCGTGACTTTTCCGAAGCCAGTTTGTCATTCTCAATGTGGCTTGTCAGCCTTTCCAATATTTTGTTGAGCTGTTCCTTGATGGTGAGAACACCATGTTTGCGCATATCCTTCTCGTTGGCTTCGGTGTATAACCGCAGACTTGCTACCGCTTCATCACCTATTGATTGCTTGTATTTCTCGATGGCTTCCTTGCTTCCGAAAATGGCATTGACATTTTCCGGTGCATTGCCATTGAAGAACCGTATAACAGGCTCCAACTTCGCTTCCAGTCTTTTCAATGCCTCGTTCTTGTCCGGGCTATCCTTTGCGTCCAGTTTTTTCTTGATTTCCTCGATGTCCACTGCCAATGCCCCGATAAGGTCGGTTAAGTTCTGCTTGTTGTCCTTCATCTTTT
>UMGY01026500.1_pt1 | contig 12543 bp, 20 predicted proteins | sample 1965391 | NCBI WGS metagenome assembly UMGY01 (sample SAMEA4836084, study PRJEB28245) | human gut metagenome | biome: gut microbiome; material: fecal sample | place: Denmark | collected 2008 | reverse complement strand
CTGAACCAAGTGAAGATGGGCGTTTACAAAGAGGTGGTAGCCGAATTGTACAAGGCTTTGGGAATAAACAACCGTAACAGCTTCTACGCATACAGGGACGGAAAGATAGAACCCAAGGTTACGCAAGCCGAAGCGGTGGAAAGCGTGTTTAACCGGTACGGAATTACTGAAAACATTTGGGGAGTATGAAACTACACGCGCTATTGAGCAAACGGGAAACGCAGGTAGCCGAATTGCTTGCATGGGGCGCGAGCAAAAAGGAAGTGGCAAGCAAGTTATTTGTTTCCACGCGAACCGTAGAGAATACTGCACGGAACATATACGCAAAATTGGGAATACAGAAGGCTACGGAATTGTGCGTATGGTGGTTTTGCACAAAGTGCGGAGTACCCGTAAGTCTTGACCCGTTGAAACGGGCATTTACGGCTGTCCTGCTTCTTTTGGTATTGCTTCCAAGAGAACTGACAGGAAACGGCGATTTGTTCAGAATAGGCAGGGACAGACGGATAGCACGGGTAACAAGGACTTTCCGGCGATACGGAGAGGATGAAGGAACAGAAGATTTTTTCAGAACATATTAAACGGTTGGATCATGAAGAAGGAAATAGCATTGTTAGCGGCTATAATCGTATTAGGCTCGATTTGGATAAGCCACTTAAAGGCACAAATAGACTACGCCGACACAGAATGCCCGGTTTGCGGAAGTTGCGAAGTTTTAGACTTCGGGGAAAGCGAGCATGGGGAAAGGTGTTACTGCTACGATTGCGAAACGGAATTTTACATAACACCAATTACAGACTATGAGCAAGAACAGTATTAACACAAGGGTAATAGACCTCACGCTCGGCGAACTTTTGGACGCAATAGACGCGAGAATTAGGGAAACCCGGAAAGAAGACGCGCAAGGCGAAGACAGCAATATGCCTAAGCCGAAACGGTTTGTTTACGGGTTGAAGGGATTGCAAAAACTTTTTGGGTGCAGCAAAACAACCGCTTCACGCATTAAGGCATCCGGCAAGATTGACAAGGCAATAACGCAGGTTGGGGCATTGATAATAATCGACGCTGATATGGCTTTGGAACTTGCCGGGAAAGATAAAGGGAAACAATAACTTTTTAATAATTCAGCTATATGAATAAACAAGTAATCATTAAGCGTTTGACGCTTGTAAACTTCAAGGGTTTGCGGAATGTCGCAATAGATTTTAGCGACAATGTTACAACGATTAGCGGACGTAACGGTACAGGTAAAACGACTATCAAAGACGCTTTTAGTTGGCTTCTTTGGGGTAAGAACAGCGAAGGCGACACCGATAGCAAGTTTGGCATCAAGACCAACGACGCAGACGGCAATTTTATTCCCGACCTCGAACACGGCGTTACGGGTGTGTTTGAAATCATAGACAAGGAAACGGGAGCGGTTGAAACCGTAGAACTTCGCCGCGTACTTGTAGAGGAATGGAAAGTACCCAACGGGGAAACAAAACGTGTGCTGAAAGGACACCACACCGACTTTTTCTATAACGGTGTGCCATTGAAGACGAAAGCGGAATACGAAGCGCGGATTAACGCCATCATTCCCGAAGCAGTCTTTAAGATTATTACAGACCCCTACTATTTCCTTACGCTTCATTGGAAGGCACAGCGTGAAATGCTTTTGCAGATAGCAGGGAACGTAAGCGAAGAAGAAGTAGCGAGAGGTAGCGAACGTTTTGCCCTATTGCTTGCGCAGCTTACCGGAAAATCATTGGAAGACTATAAGCGAGAGGTAGCCGCAAAGAAAGCCAAGGTAAACGAACAACTCGAAAAGATACCGACAGCCATAAACGCAATTACACAGGTTACGCCGGAAGCACCGGATTACGAAGCGTTGGAGAAAGAAAAGGCAGCTTTGGAAGTGGAGCTTACACAAATAGACGAATCGGTAGCATCGGAAGCGGAAGCCAACCGGATAGCCTACGAGAAAGCATCGAAGACGCAAGCGGAGATTAACGCGAAACGGACACAGCAACAGAAACTGTTATTTGAAGCCAAAGACAAGGCGAGAAGCGAAGCGTATAAGAAAAACGAAGCCTACAACAAGGCAGAACGTGAACTGCGCCAAGTGGAATCAGACCAAACGAACGAAGAACGGCGGTACAACGCGGAGCGTTCCCGGCTTCAAGGTGACATCAGACGCACGGAAGAAAACAAAAGCAGATACAAGGCGCAACAGGACGAACTGCGCGAAAAGTGGTATTCGGTAAGTGCGGAAGAATTTACAGACACTTCCAACCTTGTATGTCCGTTGTTCAAACACGTATGCGCAGACCGGGAAGCATTAGAAAAATACGAAGCAGACCGGGAAGCAGCTCGAAACAAGTTCTACGAAGACAAACAGGCGCGGCTCGACAACATAAACAAGACCGGAACGCAGCTTACCCAAACGATAGAGGAACAAGACGCGGAAATAGCACGGCTTCAAGGATTGTTAGCCGAAACGGAAGAAAAGCACAAAACCGAAGTTTCCGGCTTCGCGGAAAAGCGCGAACAGTTGAAAAAGACGATGGACGCTAACCCACGTGTAAGCACAGAACCGAATATCAAAGGGGAAGACATACCCGAATGGGTTACGCTTCAAAGCGAGATAGAAACGCTTTCCGCCGGGCTTCCGAAACAGGATAGCACAACAGCGACCAATACCTCCGTACTTCGCAAGCGTAAGGCAGAAATAACCGCACGGCTTGACGAAGTAAAACAGAAATTGAACATTCGCGCAACCATTGAAACCAACGAAAAGCGGATTAAGGAGCTTAAAGCGGAAGCGGAAACGCTGGCGCAGGAAAAAGCCAACTTGCAGACCGAAGAAACCACAATAGACGATTTTGTTACGGCGCAGATGAACGAAGTAGAACGGCGCGTAAACGCATTGTTTAGCCGGGTACAGTTCAAGATGTACCGGACGCAGATAGAAGACGCGAAGCAAGTACCGGACTGCATTTGCTACATAGACGGCGTGAAGTATTCAGACAAGAACGCCGCCGGGAAAGTAAACGCCGGGCTTGACGTGATTAACACGCTTTGCGCGTTCCACGGGGTAAGCGCACCTATTTTCGTGGATAACGCAGAAAGCATCAACGAATTTATACCGGTAAACAGCCAACTCGTAAAGTTGGTGGTAACTACCGAAGACTTCAAGGTAAACAATTTCTAACCAATAAAAGAATAGCAATATGAATTACAAAGAAATCAAGTCCTACGAGGACGCTTGTAAGGTTTTGGGCGTTCAGCCCATCAGTGAAAACGCGGTAGCAGCTTTCCCGGCAGAAGACCGAAAAAGTATGTTAGCTTACCATAAGCTGACAATAATAGCACGAGCCATTAACGGAGGGTGGAAGCCGGATTGGAACAACAGAAGCCAATACAAGTATTACCCAGTATTCTACTACGAAAATGCCGGGCTCTCGTGTGCGAATACGAATTCCTCGGCTTCGTATGCGTTTGCGAACTTCGGCTCTCGGCTTTGCTTTCAAACGGAAGCGATGAGCGACTACGCCGCCGCCACGTTCGCCGACCTATACACGGACTTCTATTGCCTTCCGGCTTCGGTGGAGAAAGAAGAAAGCCAACAGAGTAACAAGCAGCCCGGCGACTTCTTGAAAATGGCAACTGATATTATAGAAACACAGTTGCAGCCGTTGGCGCAGGAAAAGAAAACGCGCGGTGTTGTGCTGATTGCTTGCGACACGGACACGACGGACGAAAAAGGAGAAAGCGCAACCGGGGCAATTATTGGAATTGTCGGAAACGGAAAAGCGTTGGCACACGGAGTAGCCGAACTTATGACGCGGAAAGAATCCGCACCGCTTGTAAAACAGGCTACGGAACTTATAGCGATGCAAAGACTACAAGAGCGGATTAAGCAAGAGGGCGCGAAGTTCCTCGCGGAATTATTCACACAACAAGAAAAATAGAAATGACCATGTGCAATATAAAAGAGTTACCAAGTGCAGCCATAGAAGAAGCCAAAGGCAAGTTTGAAATGGCTTGCAAAGAAGCTATGACGTTGGAAATAGTGGGAAACGTTGCGGCAGCGTTCAACGCGGTAGGAGTTGTAACGCTACTTCGCGAAGCATTGACAAACGACATAATGGACGCAGTTTTTATGCCGCTTATGAACACTAAAATAGGCTTTATGACCGACCACACGGGAAAGCCAAACAGCAAGGGACAGACTTTGCCGCTTTATTCGCGCGACGTTGTACGCGATTGCATTATAGACGCGGTTATTATTGGCTTGCTTCCAACAGGAAACCAATTTAACATATTGGCGGAAAGGATGTACCCAACGAAGGAAGGATATACCGCGCTTCTTAAAAAATTGGGCGTTAGGTATATTATTGAGATTGGGCAAGACAAGAGCCAAAGCCCACAATACGCGGAACTTGCCTGTAAGATTAACTACGAGTACAACGGGGAAAAGAACAGTTTTACCGTGAACACAACCGTAGCAAAGAACGCTTACAGCAGCAACGACCAGATACGGGGGAAAGCGGAACGCAAGGCGAAGAAAGCGTTATACGAATACATTACCGGCTCGGACTTCGGGGACGGGGACGAATCAAGTACGGTAGTGGTGGATGCTGTTGCAGTTGAAATTAGGGATGAAGCGAACAAGGGCGAAGCTATCGGGATAGACCAAGCGACGGAGGAAAAAAACGTTATTGCAGAGGATAAACCGCAGCCACAACCACAGCCACAGCCACAGCCGCGACCACAACCGCAGAAGGCAACCGAAAGAAGCAACAACGCTAAACCGGCTTTCTGATTATGGAACTTACCGTTATAGGTTCAAGCAGTGAAGGCAACTCCTACGTTTTACAAAACGCAGGGGAAGCCTTGCTGCTTGAAGCAGGTAAGCCGTTCAAGCACACATTAGCGGCATTGGGCGGCAATTTGCGCAAGGTGGTAGGATGTCTTATAACGCACGAACACGGCGACCATGGCGGACGCATTAGCGAGGTACTTAATTACGCTGTTCCGGTATTCGCTTCGCAAGGAACGATAGAAGGAGCGGAAAAGTACATAAGGAGCAATTACCAACCCAACGCGATAAGAGCTGGTGCCGGAGGTTACGAACGTTTGAATTTGGGCGGCTTCACGGTTATACCGTTCCCGGCGAAGCACGATGCGGCAGAACCGCTCGGCTTCTACATTTGGCACGAAGAAACAGGCGGTATCTTGTTCGCTACCGACACCTACTATCTGCCTTGTACGTTCAAGGGGTTAAGCAACATTCTTATAGAGTGCAACTATGACCCGGACATATTGGCGCGTAGGGTTGCGGACGGAGATATACCGGAAGTTCTGCAAGAACGGGTAAGACGCAGCCACCTCAGTTATTACACTTGTTTAGACGCATTGAGGGCGAACGACCTAACGGCGGTAAACAACATTGTGTTAATCCATATCAGCGACGGAAACGGCGACGGTGTGGCATTTCGGGAAGGCATAGCGAAAGCAACCGGTAAAACGGTGCATATAGCGAAGCCCGGATTAAAAATCAAATTCAACAAAACACCATTTTAGCCATGCTCAAAGGATTTGATAAGGAAACGCAACCGCTTACCGAGTACGAAGAAAAGGAACTTTTGCCCGTCATATTAGCCGGGTTGAAGACGAAAACCGGTAAGGACAACGCGGTAACAAACCGGACGATTGTAATGCGGCTTACCATAGCCGGGTACAAGATAGACGAAGCCCGATGCAGGAAGATAATAAACCACATAAGGACTACCGACGCTTTGCCCGGATTGATAGCCACCTCCGGCGGCTACTTTTTGGCAACGACCGAAAATGAACTGATGGACTACGAAGAAAGCCTTTTAGGACGCGAAAACGCAATAAAGGAAGTGCGTTTAGCCATAGCAAGGCAACGTAGGATATTGTACGGCGACGCACAGAAGCCGAAAGAAGGAACATTGTTTTAATTCATAGTATGAACAAATTTAAGTAAGAAGATATGAAACAGCCCGAAAAGATACAGACACGCAAGGACGAAGTACGGTTTAAGACTTCGGACATACGCCGGATTATAGGAAAGTATTTGGCGGCAAACGTATTGAAAACGTGGAAAGAAGATTTTTTAGACGAAAGCACAGGCGAAGTAATTACGATTGAGCGCAATGAGATTTTGTTTGAACGTGGAAAGTATATAGATAACGATTTGGCTACTCGGATAAATTTCAGCATCCAAGCAGAAGACATCAAGGAAGTAGAGGTAAGCAACCAACGCCGATTAGCTACGCAGAACAAACGGACGGGACTTTACCCGTTTAAAGTAAGCGCGTCTATTGGAATGAAGCGGCATAACTTCATTTTACAGGCGCAGAACGCAACAAAGGCAATAGAAGTAGCAACCGACTTTATAGAATTGAACTTTTCCCAGTCTTTCGACATAACAGGCGTTAAGCTGATGGACGACGTTGTTATCCTTAACGACAGGTTGAGAAAGTATGTAGAAGCACAGGAAGGAGCGAACGAAGAAGGGGAAGAAGAAGACAACGCGGAGGAACAGCGCGGCGATGTCAAGTATTACAAGGTTGAAGCGGAAGTAACGATCAAGACGGAAGACGAAGAAGAACCGAATAAGACCTGCTACGACTTCATTGTACGCACGAAAGACGTAGATACGGCTAAGGTGGTAATAACGGCGTGGATTGATGCCAAGGTTAAAGAACGGACAGAAAAGGACGGGGACGAACGTAAGATAGTGGATATTTCCATACTTTCAGCCGCTCCGTTTGCTTGTAACGCTATTGTTGAAAAGGCTTTTTGCATGGCATACAAAGACGAAGAAGTAAAGTAATTAACCGGGGGCGCGTCTTCCGGCGTGCCCCATAAACAACAGCAAGCGATGAGCCAAGACAGTATAGTTATATTCCGAAACATCATACAGGCGTTGGACGTGTTACCGCCGGAATTGTATAAGGAAGTTTCCCGGTTGGTTTACGCATACGCTTTTGACGGCATCATGCCGCCGGAAAGCACAGAACCGACTACGCTTGCTTTGTTCCTTTCTTTCAAGCCGCAAATAGACTTCAACGTTAAGCGGTATGAGAGTTACCGGGAAAGAGGTAAGAAAGGCGGCGCACCGAAAGGGAACAACAACGCAAGGAAGATGCCAAAGGAAGAAGAAAGCGAGGAAACGAAACAACTTGAAACAAGCAAAAACAACCTAAAACAAGCTGAAACAAGTTGCGAAGAAGTGAAACAAGCTAACGAAGATATAGAACAAGGTAAAACAACTAAAAACGACCTTATATCTATATCAGTATCTGAATCTATAAATAATAATTCTGTTGATGTTGTTGATGATAACGCGCACACGCGAGAAAGAGAAAACAACCGAAAGTTTTTGGATGAGTTCTTCAAAGAAACGAACCGGGCGCAAATTGAGGTGATTTGTATGCAGCTTCACACAAACCCGGAAACTTTGCGGAGCGAAGCCGAAGAAGTCATAGCGGAATGGGAACTAACGGAAGCCACGCACAGCGATTACACCGAACAGGCGCGGCACTTGATAAACCAACTACGGATAAAATACCGTTCAAAAGCGAATAACGATGGAACAGCAAGAGCAAGAAAAGCAGCAGCCGAAACAACCCCAACGGGTAAACTTGGAACTGTTTGCGAAAGCAATAAGGCAAAGAAGAAACTGCGAAGCACGATTTAGAATCGACCGTTACACGCAGGACGTACCGGCGATGTTGCGCGAGTGCTACCGCTACGAAGTGGAACGAAGGGGGCATGTTTTCAACGAAGACGAAGCCACAAAAGACCACATAATACGCGCGGCAAAGTGGTTGCTCGGAGTGAGTACAAAGCCGGGGTTATTCCTATACGGCGAGCCGGGAAACGGGAAAACGACCTTAGCGCGTTCGATTGTGCAGCTTATAGGGACGCTGTATTATAGCAGCCTTTCTACGGAGCGGAAAGAGGTAACAACCATTCCGGCATCAGCACTTACGGAAGCGGCACGAGGTGAAAAGCAGGATTTGTTAAACCGCTTGAAGGCAACCGAACTTCTTTACATAGACGATGTAGGCACAGAACCTGCGAGCGTAAAGGTTTGGGGAAACGAGGTTAGCCCGTTGGTAGATTTGCTTTACCACCGTTACGACCGCCAACTGTTTACGGTCATCACTTCAAATTTGATTGGGGACGAAGATATAGCACAGCGGTACGGCATACGGGTAGCCGACAGGTTTATAGAGATGTTCGACCTTATAGGCTTTGAGAATCCAAGTTACCGACCAAGACTAACAAGGCTACCACCGCCGTAGGCTTTCAGAAACGCACCTATTTCGGCTTTGAATGTTCCGGGCGGTAAGATGAACGGTTGGCGTGAAAAAACGCGATACGGAGGAAATAAAACAGTTTTTCAAAAAAACGATTAGACATGAAAATATATATAAGCGGACAGATAACCGGGCTTCCGGTTGCAGAATATACGGAAAAGTTCAGCAGAGCGGAAGCCGAGCTTAAAGCAAAGGGTTACGACGTTGTTAATCCTCTCCGTAACGGTTTGCCTTCCGGCGCACGTTGGCAGGAACAGATGAAAACGGACATACGGCTGCTACTTGATTGCCAAGCTATTTACTTGTTGGCGAATTGGGAAAAAAGCATCGGAGCAACATTAGAACGCGAGATAGCAAAGGGGTTAGGTTTGATTATTGAGTATGAGAAGCCGCCGAAACATCGCGACATAAAAGCGGCGATACTTACAGCGATGGGAGTAAATTTCAAGTCAATAGCGGAAGACAGCCGTAACCGTTGGCACGTTTACGCGCGGATGATTTACGCCCACCATTGTAAAAAGCGCGGAGAGCATACGCAAGGCATCGCAGAAGAAACGAGCCACGACCAAAGTACCATTTGCTACTATTTGCGAAACTACGATACCGAATATAAGTTTAACCGGGAGTTCAGAAAGGCTGCTGAAAAGGTAGCTACGCTATTGAGCGAAAAATTAAGCAACCCTATTGACGTATTAAAGTAATACAGATATGAGCGAACAGATAGAACAAAGGCGAAAGGAATGTAAGCAACCGTCATTGCAGCAGTTAATATCGACATTAAAGCCGTGTAAGATATTTGACGAAGAAGAATATCAAATCCTATTTACGCGGAGCAAAGACAGTAACAGTAATGGGCAGGATAAATGGAGCGCAGGATATTATAGTTTCGATAATTGCTGTTGGCTTTTAGTTGGGTACGGAAAGACTTTAAGAAGTGCGATATTACACCTTAAAAAGCAATTAAGATTAAGATAATGGATATAGAAACATTACAAGAGCGTCAGAGGTGGACGTTAGAACAGAAGATAGACCACGCAGTAGCAACCGTAGAAAGCTATATAGCGCGAACCGGGAAAACGCCTTACGTCAGCTTTTCCGGTGGTAAGTATAGTACGGTTTTGCTTGATTTGGTACGCCGCTTTGTCAGCAAAGAGGTTAAAGGCGTTTTCTGTAACACCGGCAATGAGTTTCCCGAAATAGTGCGTTTTGCGCGTTCAACGCCAAACGTTACGGTTATACATCCCAAACAGACCGTAAAAGCGGTTTTGGCAACATACGGTTTTCCATTGATAAGCAAGGAACAGGCTCACGGGATAAGGCAAGCAAGAACGACCAAAAGCGAAAAGTTGCGTAAGATACGCCTTTACGGTACGGATAGGAATAAAGGGTACATTTCCGGGAAGATATCCGATAAGTGGCAACACCTTATAAACGCGCCGTTCATGATTTCAGAACAATGCTGCGAGTGCTTAAAGAAAAGACCATTTAGGCAGTATCAGAAGGAAACGGGCGAAGTTCCGATTATTGGAACGTTGGCAACGGAAAGCGAAGCAAGGAAGCAACAATACGTTAGGCGTGGTGGATGCAATTCTTTCCGTGAAGGTCATTTAGGAAGTTACCCGTTAAGCATTTGGACGGACGCGGATATATGGGCATACCTACGGAAGTTTAACGTACACTATTGCGAATTGTATAACAAGGGAGCGGTTAGAACCGGATGCATGTTTTGCGGATTTGGCGCACATTTGGAAAAGCCTACTTCTTCACGATTTGCCATGCTTTACGACTTGCACCCGAAAGCATACGAAGTATTCATGAGGTATGAAAATAACGGGATTACCTACCGCGAAGCATTACGCGCCGTTGGTGTGGTTTTACCCGACGAATACAGACAACTTGAATTGTTTAAGTATGGAACAACTAACTTTTGACTTCATAGACGAAATTGTACCCATTCCCGAATGTTCCGGGCTAATGGCTATGAGCGGATATAAAACGCCCCAAGCGTTAGCCGACGAAATGGTACGGGAAGCAAGGATTTGGCAGAAGCAGAATCCGGGTAAAGACGTGATGGAGGTAATAACGCCGGATTGGAAAGAATATATTAACCATAAAATTAAAGAATTATGTTAGTGATAGAATTTTGCGGCTACGTTGGTAACGATGCCGAAATTAAGGAGTTCAACGGACAGAAGTTTATTTCGTTCAACGTAGCGACTTCCGAGCGTTACAAGGACGCACAGGGGAACACGGTAAGCCGTACAACGTGGGTAAGCTGCTTAAAGCCCGGAGAAAGTGCGGTAGTGCAATACTTGAAGAAAGGAACGCAGGTATTTGTTAGGGGCGACTTTTCCGCAAAGACCTTTACGGGCGCGAACGGCGTACAGGTTGGAGTAAACTGCCGAGTAAGGGAACTTCAACTATTGGGAACGAAGCAGGACGCAGGACAACAAGGAGCAACGCAAGCCGGGCAACCGGTGGCACCAGCATCGGCGCAACCGCAAGCACCGGCATACGGTGGTAATAACCCATTCGGAGAAACAAATGATAAGGATGATTTGCCATTTTAAGGAGTGATTATGAAAACAGTAGTTTTGCTTAGTAAAGTATTCTTTGAGGGGCATCCGAAGGCAGGGCAACCGACCAATTTTGCCAAGAGTGTAAAAGACGGTTGCAAACGCCACACGGTAAGGAGCAATTATGCGTATTGGGAAAAGAAGATAGCCGCGCTAAAAAAGCAAGGCGGAACGCTTTGCATACGCCAATGGAGCGGAAAGCCTTACAGAAGCCAACAGGAAACAGTTTTAGAAGTACCTGCTTCGGTTATTGGTATTCAGAAAGTAGCAATAGCACAAACGGGCGTAAACCAGCTATCAACACAGGTTGATGGGCGCGAAGTACCGATTTCAGAGATAGCGAAAAACGATGGATTAAACAGCGTGGAGTTTACCGAGTTCTTACGACCAATTTTGAAGACCTCGGAAGGGTACGAAACAACATTTGCCGTCATTCATTTTACAAATTTCAGATATTAAGATTATGAAGGAACGACTAATATGCTGCTTCTACATTCTTTTTGCGAAGCAATACGCCGTATTTACGGCAGACAAGAATAAAGCTGGGAATTATACATCCTGCTACATAAAAGGAGATAAGATATTTCTTGCAGCAGTTGCAAACTACTTAAAAAAAGTAGCAAAGGAGCTTCGCGCAAGGGCGGAAGCGATAGAAAACGAATTGAAGGAGGAAAGCGACGATGAAAATAAAGTGCAAGATTAAAGTTACCGAAGGCGTGATTTACGCCGGGATTAAGGAAGGAGTAAAAGCGTATTTGGAAACCATCAGAAAGGCGTTAGAGCAAGACGGGGACACATACAAAGACAATACCGGTAGTTTACGCCATTCAATGGGATATGTCATACTACGGAACGGGACACCGATAAACGACGAAGATATAAAAACGTACCGGAACAAACCAATAGAAGAAACAGGCGCGAAATACAGCGCGGCTGTAACTATTGGCGAAACGACTAAAACCGTAGAGTTATGACGCGCGAAGAAAAGATAGCCCGGCTAATTCGGGCAGGTTACAAAGTAAAACGATTAGGGCGGAACATAGAAGCCACGAACAAGAAAGGCTCTTTTCGCGGCTCGGTACATTCCGTACACCTACAAATTTTCGGTTATTGATATGGGACATAAAGAATTTTTCGACAAGGTGGTAGCCATGCGCAAGGCGCAAAAGGAATACTTCAAGACGCGATTACCTTCCGCGCTACAAAGTTCTAAGCGGTTGGAAGCCGAGATAGACGCGGAAATAAAGCGCGTGGAAAACATATTGGCAGAAAGGGAGAAAGCCCGGCAAACTTCTTTGTTTGGGGTATTTGACCGGGATTTGATAAACAGAGTAGATAACTATTAAAAGTAAGACGATGGAAGATAACAGTTTAAGAATAGAGGTACAGAAACCGGTAGCATATTTGCACCACGAAGCTACAAAATCGGTTATTCCGGTTTTCAAGCCTATAAATTGGCTTCAAAGAAAGTTTATTAAGTGGTTGCTCGGTTTGGAATATAAGAAAGTTTGAGTATGGCGAAGATGACCTTTGAAGAATTGTTGGCAAAAGCCAACGCGGAAACAACGAGGGCAAAGCCACGCCATGAGGAAAGCCAGTTGCAGCGCATTTGCGTAAAGTGGTTTAGG
>UMGY01039446.1_pt1 | contig 12589 bp, 10 predicted proteins | sample 1965391 | NCBI WGS metagenome assembly UMGY01 (sample SAMEA4836084, study PRJEB28245) | human gut metagenome | biome: gut microbiome; material: fecal sample | place: Denmark | collected 2008 | reverse complement strand
CAACTCTTTCCACCACAAAAATTGTAAATAAAATCAGGTTTATCACTGTGCTGGCAAGCACCGGAATGTATATCTGCAGCTTTTTTTTCAGTGATGTGGACTGGATAAGCTCTGATACATCCATAGACATAATAAGCTGAAACGTGAACATACCACTCATCATAAAGTATACACCGCCTATGATTGAGGTTCCTTTGCTGAATATCTCTGATGCTATTCCGAATATTGCAAAGAATACAAGCATGATCACATTCAGTTTCAGTTTATAACCATATTTCAATAATTTAAATCCTAATTTAATATCTTTAAGCATAATATTCTCCTTTTCAAATATACTTTCAATTTAAAATACCTCTACACATCAACATATGATCTGCGGATACGCACCACCATATGATAATATGTCGCTGCAATCACACAAACAAGCGCTGCCGCAAGTAAAGGTGCAATAAACTTCAGTGTACCGCCATAAATCAAAACAGCTATACTACCGACAATTGCCGGGCAGACAAATATAAGCGCCAGCAGATAAATATACATTCCCATATCCATGTATCTGAATATATTTAATGAGCCAACCGAAACAATTGAAGATACCATGATGACATCAAACACCGACCAGATATTAATTCCGAATTCAATAAACGGCATTGTGGCGATGAGTACTGTAATCCCGATACGAATCGGTCTGACAAGTATATCAACAAGAACTGCATTTTCAAAATGCTTTACCCCATCAAAACCTGTCTTTAAAAAATGCATGCCAAATGCATTCTTCTTGCACATACAGCCGAAACAGAAATAATCCTGCACCACCTCGCACATCATATAAAAATCATAAATAATTACTACAACTCCTATCCATACCCAGACTGTTTTTGAACTGGCAATAAGCATTGATGTCAGAATTACCAACAGCGGAATCAGTATATTTGTTATCAGACGATACTTAAAATTTGTCATAACACGGTAATCTCTGATGTATGTTAAAACCACATGTTTTTGTGAAACCTTTTTTTCATTCATACTTCCTGACTTATTTTCCATAACACCTTACCTCGCACTAGCGCATCACAATCTTTGTGTTATTTTTCATGACCGCAACGCTTATCTGGTAAAGTGTCGGAATCTCCTTTGTCACATTAAGTCCTGCAAGCTTATCTATATTTTCCGCCAAGCATATGCCCTCGAAGCCGTACGGATTTTTGGTCATTGAATAAAGCACTTTACCGGCAGCCTCTGTATCTGCTGCATCACCTTTAATCAGGATATATTTTTCCTTCAAATCCTCAACAAAGCCCTGCTCCACAATCTGTCCGTTTTCCATTATAATGGCATAATCGGTAATATTTTCCATATCTGAAATGTTGTGCGTAGAGAAAAATACGCTGCGCTTTCCGTTGCCCTCATGGATATACTCGCCAATCATCTGGCACAGCTTATCTCTCATAAGCGGATCAAGCGGCGATGCCGGCTCATCCAGCAAAAGAAGGTCAGTCTTTCGCGCCATGACTCCTGCCAGCATGAGCTTCATCTTCATACCATCTGAAAATGAACTGTTGGCTTTCTTCATATCAATGCTGCCATGTGAAAATATTGCAAGCTCCTCACAATATCTGTGAAAAACCTCTGCAGAAAAGTCATCGAACATCAGCTTGCTGATTTCCTCGATATCCTTAACCGTCCACTGTGGCAGATAGTATTTGCCGGGGCCGGTATAGCCTATGCGGTTTTTAATATCTCCCGAGTTTTCCTTCTGTTTGTCGGAATACTGTCCAAAGTATGTGATTTCGCCTTTATAGTCAAGCCTGATTCCTGCCAGGATATTTAAAAGTGTTGTCTTTCCTGCTCCGTTTTCTCCGATTAATGCTGTGGCAAAACCCTGCGGTATTGCGAAATTCTCCACATCCAGTGTGAAGTTTTTAAGCTTCTTTGTGATTTTTGCTGCCTCAATTGCATTCTTTGTTGTCATTTTCATTCCTCCTGACTCATTTTCATATCATCATTTAATAAGAACTAATTCTTACTTAAATTTTTTGATTGTTTATAGCTATCCATAATCATTGTATTAAATAAATCTGGATATAATTTGTGCTACAAACTGCATTAATAGCTGACCTAATGCTGTCATCACTATGTTTATCATACTCATAACCAATCCACTCCTGTCATTCTACATCAAGTAATGCCTCAAGCATTCCCTTAAGCTCGTCGTTCGAGATTCCTGCTACCTCAGCTGCGGCTATCGCGTCTGTCAGCGACTCCTCCACCTTGCGCAGGTGCTGTTCCTTTATCATCTCACTGTCCTGTGCATTGACATAAAAGCCCTTGCCCTGCGCCGCTGTGATGAGTCCCTCATCTGCAAGCTGCTCATAAGCCTTCATCGTGGTTATCACACTGATTTTCAAGTCCTTTGCCAGCCCTCTTATAGACGGAAGGAACTCCCCCTGCTCATACCTGCCGGCCAAAATATCTGTCTTGAAGCTGTCCGCTATCTGCTGATAGATGGGCACTCCTGAATTTTGCATCAGCTTCATATGCTACCTCCGTACTGTATTTATTAACTGTTCATGTGTTATATATACACTATATACATTTTAATGTCAATACCTTTCTATAATTATCTCTCTAAAGATTTCACCTCAAAATTTTGATTTGACATACACTCTTATATCTGATAATATAATATAGCTTGCCGATATGGCTCAGTAGGTAGAGCGACGCACTCGTAATGCGTAGGCCACCGGTTCGATCCCGGTTATCGGCTTCATACATAAAAAACACCTCATTCAAAACTGAATGAGGTGTTTTTTTATTACAAAAAATCCCCTTGACATTTATAAAAAATATATTAAAATTATCTCGTTGGTTTATTTTTAGTAAACAAAAAATCTATTATTAAACCTACAGCAACTATAACATAAAATGTAATTAGAAAAGGAAGTAAACATGGATATCGGACATCGTATGAAGGAGCTTCGTATCCAGTACGGACTTACCCAGCAGGAGCTTGCTGACAGGGCTGAGCTGACGAAAGGATTTATCTCCCAGCTTGAACGAAATCAGAATTCACCGTCAGTCGGCACCCTGCTTGATATCATCCAGTGCCTGGGTATGACACCGGCGGAGTTTTTTACAGATTCGGAACCTGAGCAGATTGTATACAAGGCAAACGACTATTTCGAGAAAATTGACGAGGAAAAAAACAGCAAGGTGGAATGGATCATTCCAAACGCACAGACCCGCTCCATGGAGCCTGTCAGGCTCACTCTTCATCCAGGCGGCAGTTCTGAAATATATCTGCCTCAGGAGTGTGAGGAATTTGGATATGTGATAAAGGGCACAGTGAAGCTTTGCTATGGTGGCAAGGTGCACACCGTAAAGGCCGGTGAGTCCTTTTATTTTAAAGCCGGTAAGAAACATTTTATTGAAAATAAGTCTTCAAAGGATGCCATGCTCATATGGGTCAGCAATCCTCCAAGCTTCTGACGCTTCCACTGCAGAAGCTCTTTTATAGGGCTGTAATTACTGCCGGCCACATTTTTAGTGTGTACAGCAACAAATTATAAACATACAGTTCCTACCAGTACTATAATTACATGAGAAAGGTTTACACCATGGGAAAGAAATTAATTGATTTTATCGATATCACAAAGTCATACAACGGCAATGTTGTACTCGACGATTTAAATCTATACATCAGGGAGAATGAGTTTCTGACGCTGCTTGGACCATCAGGCTGCGGAAAGACCACCACACTTCGCATGCTCGGTGGCTTTGAGACCCCGGACAAGGGAAAAATCATGTTTGATTCAAAGGACATCACAAATGTGCCTGCAAACGAGAGAAATCTGAACACTGTTTTCCAGAAATACTCTCTTTTCCCTCATATGACAATAGCTGAAAACATCGCGTTTGGTCTTAAAATAAAGAAAAAAAGCAAGGCTTACATTGATGACAAAATAAAGTATGCATTAAAGCTCGTCAATCTCGACGGCTTTGAAAACCGCTCTGTGGATTCTCTTAGCGGAGGCCAGCAGCAGCGTATCGCTATTGCAAGAGCTATTGTAAACGAGCCTAAGGTACTGCTGTTAGACGAGCCGCTTGGCGCTCTCGACTTAAAGCTGCGCCAGAGCATGCAGTATGAGCTTATCCGCTTCAAAAATGAGCTCGGTATCACCTTCGTCTACGTCACACACGACCAGGAGGAGGCGCTTACCATGTCTGACACCATCGTAGTCATGAATCAGGGCTATATCCAGCAGATTGGCACACCGGAGGACATTTACAATGAGCCTGAAAATGCCTTTGTCGCTGACTTTATCGGGCACAGTAATATCATCGACGGTGTTATGATAAAGGATAAGCTTGTCGAGATACTCGGTGTAAAGATGCCTTGTGTGGACGAGGGCTTTGGTGAGAACACGCCTGTCGATATAGTCATCCGCCCGGAGGATGTGGAGCTGGTGCCTGCGGAGGACGGCTACATGCAGGGCGATGTCGTGTCAAATATCTTCAAGGGAGTGCACTATGAGCTTGAGGTAAAGGCTAACGGCTACGACTGGATGGTGCACACCACCAAATATGTAGAGGTCGGCAGTCATGTGGGTATCAAGGTGATTCCATTTAATATCCAGGTAATGCACAAGCCTGAGTCCTCAGATGAAAAGGCGGTGGAGATAGATGTCTAAAATAAAGAAACAGCTGCTCGCAGGGCCGTACCTCATATGGATTATCGGATTTATCATACTTCCGCTTTTCATGATTGTGTACTATGCATTTAAAGGCTCTGACGGAGGCTTCACATTTGAATATGTGGCTGCAATAGCACAGCACACCAATATCAAGGCACTGCTTTTATCCCTACGGCTTGGAATCATATGCACCATAATATGCCTGGTGCTGTCCTATCCGCTTGCGATGATTTTAAACGGCTTAAAGATTAAAAACCAAAGCTTTGTGGTATTTGTTTTCATGCTTCCTATGTGGATGAACTTTATGCTTCGAATACTCGCATGGAAGCAGCTTTTGTCCAAAAACGGTGTCATCAACTCGATACTCACCACTCTAGGACTGCCGGGCTTCAACATCATGAATACCTCCGGAGCCGTCGTGCTTGGCATGGTCTATGACTTTCTGCCATTCATGCTGCTGCCTATATACAACTCCATGACCAGAATCAAAAACGACTGGATTGAGGCGGCTCTTGACCTCGGTGCAAACAAAGTCACAATATTTTTCAAGATTATACTGCCACTTACAATTTCCGGTGTCATAAGCGGAATCGTAATGGTTTTCGTGCCATCACTCACATCCTTTGCCATCTCACAGATACTCGGAGGCGGCAAGGTACTGCTCATCGGAAATATCATAGAACAGGATTTCGTCCATGGCTCGCAGTGGGGCGCAGGAAGCGGTCTCTCACTCGTGCTCATGGTATTCGTATTAATCAGTATGGCACTCGTCAATCTGTTTGATAAGGAAGGAGACCAGAGCGCATTATGGTAAAAAAAATAGCATCAAGGGTATATATGGGACTGATTTTTTTGTTTCTGTATCTACCTATCGTTGTATTAATAGTACTCTCCTTCAACAACTCCAAATCCAAGGTTAAATGGGGAGGCTTCACGCTCGACTGGTACATAAAGTGCTTTCAGAGTGAGCGGATTATGTCGGCATTTTCTACAACACTGCAGATTACACTGCTTGCAGCTGTGATTTCTACAATAATAGGAACTCTCGCAGCCATGGGTATAAGCGCCATGAAGAAACGTAACCAGACAATCTATCTGGGCGCTACAAACATCCCGATGCTCAATGCAGATATCGTGACCGGTATCTCAATGATGCTTTTGTTTGTAAAATTCATGAATCTAGGCTTTGTGACAGTGCTTATCGCACACATCACGTTCAATATCCCTTATGTGATACTCAATGTGCTTCCAAAGCTCAAGCAGACCAACAAATACACCTATGAGGCCGCACTTGACCTGGGCGCATCACCTCTATATGCATTTTTCAAGGTCACCTGGCCTGAAATAAGCCCCGGAGTGTTCTCCGGCTTTATGATGGCGGTCACAATGTCACTCGATGACTTCTCCATCACCTACTTTACGAAGGGTGCCGGAGTAAACACACTCTCAACCATGCTCTACACAGAGCTGAAAAAGGGTGTAAAGCCGGAGCTGTATGCTCTGTCAACCATACTTTTCTTCACAGTGCTGTTGCTTTTGGTTGTGGTAAACATCAACTCAAACCAGATACCTGTCAGCGCCTCAAAGAAGCCTGCAAGGGCTAAAAAGCTGCGCATCGTAAAGCGTAGTGTGAGCATCGCAATTGTTGCAGTACTCGTAATCGGCTGCTTTTCGGTATTTACCATAAGCGCCGGAAGCACGAACAATGACAATGCCATAACAGTGCTAAACTACGGTAAATACATCGATGAATCAGTAATCGACAGCTTCGAGCAGGAAACCGGAATCACCATTAAATACGAGGAATACGAGGAGCCTGAGGAGATGTACACAAAGTACAAGTCCGGTGCCATCGATTACGATGTCATCTGCACCTCTGACTACATCATCGAGAAGCTCATAAGTGAGGGTGAGGTCAACAAGATAGACTACAGCTCAATGCCAAACTATCAAAATGTAAATCAGGATATAATCGACATGTCCGCATCCTTTGACCCGACACATGAATACACTGTGCCTTATTTCTACGGCACACTCGGTATACTATACAATAAAAAGATGGCTGATGCATCAGACCTAAATACCTGGGACTGCCTGTGGAACGGCAAATACAAGGACAACATGATTATGATTAATTCTGTCCGTGATGCCTTTACTCCCGCCCTTCGCACACTTGGCTACTCGATAAACGAGACAGATACAGCAAAGCTCGATGAAGCATTTGATATACTGAACAAACAAAGCAGTGATGTGCTCGCCTACTACGTGGATGAAACCTGTGATGAGATGGTTGCTGAAAATGCGGCAATCGCAGTGTGCTACTCCGGTGAGGCAGCTGCAGCCATGGCTGAAAACGATAACCTGGACTATATCGTGCCAAAGGAGGGCTCAAACCTCTGGATTGACTCATGGTTTATTCCAAAGACATGCAAGAATAAAGAGGGCGCACAGGAATTTTTGAACTATATCTGCAGTGATGAGCCGGCACAGCTCAACTTTGAATATGTATACTATGCATCACCTATCCAGTCTGTCATCGAAAACCAGGATGCAGAAACGAAGGAAAATGAGGCGATTAATCCTCCTTCCGATATGCTCAAAAACTGTGAAGTATACAGAGCTTTAAATGATGATGACGCAACACTTTACAACACACTGTGGCAGAGGCTCAAATCAGATTAAAAATGGATTGCGCAGCTGTATTTTGTATGATATCACAAAAATGAAGTCTAAAAATTGTACAAAAATACATATTGCAAACTTCAACAAACAATGATAGAGTAAAACCCACGAAGCGCCCTGCTTCGTGGGTTTTACTTTTCCACGAGATCCGATATTTTTATGCTCCGCAAGGAGATTCATGAAATACACGGAGTTTTTACATACTATAGAAACAGAAATAACCGCAAGACTTGACAATAATTTCAAGCTTACCATCCATCCTGTCAAAAAGAACAACGGGATGATCTACGACGGATTGGTGATTATCAATCCCAAATTCAATATAGCACCGACTATTTATCTCAATCCTTACTACCATTGGTATCTTGATGGTGTATCCATTGATTCTATTCTCGATGCAATTTTATCCACCTACAATGATTTCAAGCCAACTGAAGATTTTGACATAAGCTTCTGTGATGATTTTTCCAAGGTAAAGGAGAAAATAATTTTCCAGCTCATAAGCTACGACAAAAACCAAAAGCAGCTAAAGGACGTGCCCTATATCAAATATCTGGATTTTGCCATCATATTTGAAGTATATGTAGGAGCGCAACTGCCTGAATTTGGCACCATTACAGTCACAGATGCGCTTCTGTCACGCTGGGGCATAGATACAGAAACACTAATCCGCGCCTCAATGCAAAATACACCAAGGATACTTCCATGCTCAATAATCAACATGGCAGAGTTTCTTGCCAAAAAATGTCCGGGCTATGCCAATCAGATGCGCGCAGTCTGTGATTTTGACAGCCTGCCTATGTATATCCTTACAAACAGCAGGCAGACAAACGGCGCATCCGCCATACTCTACCCGGGTGTGCTAAGCTCGCTGGCAAAAAAGCTCGGCGGCAATATGCTGCTCATACCAAGCAGTATCCATGAATTTCTGGTAATGCCGCTGGATAGCGATATAGATGTCTGCAACCTAAGCGAATTCATCTGTGAGGTAAACTCTACAGAGGTACGCGACGAGGAAGTACTCGGCGAGAGGTACTACATATACGATAGTAAAACAGACACTGTCTACTGATAATCATATAACCCGATAACACAAAATACCGGATATCATATCATAGATATGTATCCGGTATTTTACTTTCTAAGAACATATTTGGAAATTCATGAAAATTATTGGCCTGTTATTTGCAGAACGATGTACTAGTTGCCAAGCAGCATGTCGTAAAGCTTCTCATACTCTTTCGCAGATGCCTTCCATGAGAAGTCATGCCTCATGGCGCGCTGCATCATCTCCTGCCATCTGTCCTTATGGTTTTCAAACACATCAAGAGCATATTTGATGACATGCAGCATATCATGCGCATTATAATTGGCAAAGGAAAAGCCATCGCCCGTATTCTCGTACTCATTGTACGGCACTACAGTGTCCTTAAGACCACCGGTCTCCCTGACTATAGGCAGCGTACCATATCGCATAGACATGAGCTGGCTCAAGCCGCACGGCTCAAAAAGAGACGGCATGAGAAATGCGTCACAGCCTGCATATATCTCATGTGCATTTTCCTCTGAGTAACCGATATATACTCCAAGCTTCTGCGGATACCTGCCATGGAAATAATTAAACATCTCCTCGTACTGCTGCTCTCCTGTGCCCTGCACTATAAACTGTACATTCATGGTGGAAAGCATCTCCTCCATCACATATGCCACCAGATCAAAGCCCTTCTGCTTTGTCAGACGCGAAACTATTCCAATCAGCATGACATCCTTATCCACAGCCAGACCATACTTCTCCTGCAGCTGACGCTTATTAACGACCTTTCCACTCAATTCCCTTACAGAAAAATGCTTATCCAGATATGTATCCTTCATAGGATTAAAGACATCATAATCTATACCGTTTACAATGCCTCTCAAATGCCTGCGCCGCTCAAGCATCAGGCCATCCAGGCCCTCTCCGCCCTCAGGTGTACAGATTTCATCTGCATATGTCGGACTGACAGTCGTAATCTCATCTGCATATACTATGCCGCCCTTTAAATAATTAGCCTCACCATAGAACTCCAGCTCCCCTGAATTAAAAATATGCTCCGGAAGTCCTGTAACATCAGCCACCTCTTTAATCTTCCATCGCCCTTGAAACTTCATATTGTGAATGGTAAAGACTGTCTTGATACCGGCATAGAAATTGTCTGAGCCGTATACTGTCTTTAGAAAAACCGGCAAGAGTCCTGTCTGCCAGTCATTACAATGTATCACATCCGGGGCAAAATCTATAACCGGCAAAGCCTCAAGCACCGCCTTTGAAAAGAAAGCAAACTTCTCCACATCCTCGTATATATTGTTGTATGGCTTATCTCCTGCAAAGTAAAACTCATTGTCGACAAAATAATATGTCACACCATCATACTGCGATGTAAAAATCCCCACATACTGCCTGCGCCAGTTGAGATTGACATAAAAATGACAGACGAACTTAAGCTGTGGCAGTAATTTATCATCCATACATTTGTACTTCGGAAGTATAACTCTCACGTCATATCTGTCCTTGTCAAAATATTTCGGTAAAGATCCCACTACGTCAGCTAGTCCACCTGTCTTCATATAAGGTATTGCCTCTGATGCGGCCATTAATATTTTCATTTTGTCCATGCTGAAACCTCCCCCAGATTACAGTTATTTAAACAACGATTAATCTGATAAAAAATATAGTATACATCCTGAAACCAATAGAATGTATACTATATTATATCACGCGGGAGTACATTTTGCCTAGTAAATTTATCAAAACGTGGTTTTATTTGTCTATAATGACGATTTTTACATCCCTAGACGTATTTTGTCGGTAATCAGGGCAATAAACTCCGAATTGGTAGGCTTGCCCTTACCATAGTTTACAGTGTATCCAAACATGGAGTCTATCGTATCCATCCTGCCTCTGCTCCATGCCACCTCGATAGCATGCCTTATGGCTCTCTCCACCCTGCTTGAGGTAGTCTTGTACTTCTTTGCAATAGTGGGATACAAAAGCTTTGTGATAGAGCTAAGCATTTCCATATCCTCAACGCACATCACTATCGCAGTCCTAAGATACTGATATCCCTTTATATGAGCCGGAACACCTATCTCATGAATGATATCCGTCACCTGTGTCTCAAGGGATTTTTTCTCCATATATGTATCATCAAGTGGCTCAGTGTCACCGGATGCTCTCTTTACATACACAAGTACCACATCAGAACCGGCATTACCGTTTATCATGTTGTATGCTTCATCACTACTTCTTGCTGTTCCTAAAAACTCCATGCCCTTTAATAAACTCTGCATGTTTTTCTTTTCGTCTGCTACTGCGACATTTAAAGTGCTCATCAAACTCTCCTATGCCGCCAATTACTGTCATGTCAAAACAAATTGTATGCTTTTATGATAACACATTTTGTCGAATTTTGTCGAGAGCGTATTTTTTTTTAATTTTATGTAACCATTCAGCCCACGCATATTCGCAAAACTGCACGATACCCGTGCTTTCTCTATTCTTCAAACTGAGAGTTATACAGCTCTGCGTAAAATCCGTTCTTTGCAAGAAGCTCATCGTGTGTACCCTGCTCGATAATGTCTCCGTCCTTCATGACAAGAATCATATCGGCATTCTTGATAGTAGACAGCCTGTGGGCGATCACAAAGCTTGTTCTGCCCTTCATCAGATTGTCGAGTGCCTTCTGGATACGGATTTCTGTACGTGTATCGACAGAGGATGTGGCCTCATCAAGGATAAGGATTGGATTGTCTGCAAGAATGGCTCTTGCTATTGTCAAAAGCTGCTTTTGTCCCTGTGACACATTGGATGCATCCTCGTTGAGCTCCATATCGTAGCCACCCGGCAATGTCTGGATAAAGTGATGCGCATGTGCTGCCTTTGCTGCCGCGATGACCTCCTCATCTGTGGCATCCAGACGGCCGTAGCGGATATTTTCCATAATGGTGCCCTTAAAGAGCCATGTGTCCTGCAATACCATGCCGAATGCATCTCGCAGATCGGCTCTGTTGTAATCCCTGATATCATGTCCGTCTACAAGAATGGCACCTGAGCTTACATCATAAAATCTCATAAGAAGCTTGACCATGGTAGTCTTTCCCGCTCCTGTCGGTCCAACGATAGCAACCTGCTGTCCCGGCTTTACCTTTGCAGAAAAATCATTGATGATGATCTGGTCAGGATTATAACCAAAGTGTACATGCGAAAACTCTACACTTCCCTCGATATGGTCTGGCTTTACAGGATTTTCCACTGTTATATCCTCTTCCTCCTCCTCGAGGAACTCAAATACACGCTCAGATGCAGCCGCCATCGACTGAAGCTGGTTTGCCACCTGCGCTATCTGCTGGATAGGCTGTGTGAAATTCTTCACATACTGTATAAAGGCCTGGATATCACCGATTGTGATGACATTCTTTATGGCAAGTATACCTCCTGAGATGGCAACTCCCGCGTATCCTAAGTTTCCTACAAACTGCATGATAGGCATCATAAGTCCTGAGAGAAACTGCGATTTCCAAGCGGATTTGTAGAGCACATTGTTGGCCTCCTTAAAGGTCTTTACAGTCTCTGCCTCTTTATTATATGCCTTTATGACGAGGTGGCCTCCGTACACCTCCTCGACCTGTCCGTTTATGTGTCCCAGATACTCCTGCTGCTGTCTGAAGTATTTCTGTGAATGCTTTATGACAAACGAAATAAGTATCATCGAAACTGGCAGGATAACGAGTGAAATCAGCGTCATGAGCGGTGAAATAGACAGCATCATGACCAGTGTACCGACCAAAGTGGCAACAGATGTAATAATCTGTGTGATACTCTGGTTCAAGCTCTGTCCGAGTGTGTCCACATCGTTTGTGATACGCGAAAGTACCTCACCATATGTCCTTGACTCGAAATACTTCATCGGCATACGGTTGATTTTGCTCGTGATGTCCTTACGCATCCTGTAGCAGGTCTTCTGCGTGATGCCTGTCATGATAAGTCCCTGGGCAAACATAAAGATGGCACTCACCACATATAAAGCCAGCGTAAACAAAAGAACCTTTGCAATATAATCAAAATCTATGCCGCCTGTTCCTGCAATCTTGTTCATGAGTCCCTCGGCAAGCGCAGTGGTGGCTTTACCCATGACCTTCGGTCCTGCAACGGAGAAGACAGTCGAAACTGCTGCAAA